>Ga0209654_1000532_pt1 | contig 36362 bp, 20 predicted proteins | sample SaaInl1SG_22_DNA_FD_184646 | JGI IMG/M metagenome (GOLD analysis project Ga0209654, IMG submission 184646) | Marine microbial communities from expanding oxygen minimum zones in the Saanich Inlet - ESP_161SG_22_DNA (SPAdes) (version 2) | ecosystem: Environmental > Aquatic > Marine > Intertidal... | reverse complement strand
CCACAATTCACGGCAATAAATTTACCGTGTTTACGATTCGATAATTGATGAATAATTCGAGGAAAAACTTCTTTCCCAACACCCGATTCCCCTGTAACAAGTACAGATATTTCGGTAGGTGCAACACGCAAAGCTTTGCCTATGGCAAAATTCAATTGCGGATCGTTGCCAATAATCCCAAATCGCTGTTTAATATTCTGAACGTTATCCATGATGATGCCTTTGTGTTGGACCAAAATCTACAGCTTGTCCCAATAATGTTGCCGAGGTACAAGACGCAATAGTAACATCAACAAAATCACCAACGGCGTAGTGTTCTTTTGGGAAAACGACTACGGTGTTTTGTTGGGTACGACCGCTCCATTGTGCATCCGATTTTTTAGACTCTTTTTCAATGAGAACCTCAACGGTTTTGCCAATAAATTGGTCGTTTTTGTAACGCGCATGCTTTTGTTGCATGGCAACAATTTCTTGTAAGCGCCTTTTTTTAATCTCTTGTGGAATGTTGTCTTCGAGTTTTTTTGCAGCAGGAGTTCCAGGACGCTCCGAGTACATAAACATAAACCCGAAATCATATTTTACATATTCCATTAAACTCAAAGTGTCTTTGTGATCGGATTCCGTTTCGTTTGGAAAACCTGCTATCATATCTTGTGAAATCCCACATCCAGGAACAATGCGTTTAATATCGTCAATCAATTCCATGTATTCTTCACGTGTATGTTGGCGATTCATGGCTTTTAGTACTGCATTACTTCCTGACTGAACAGGCAAGTGTATATAATTACAAATATTAGGATGCTTAGCCATTACGTGCAATACATCACGTGTCATGTCCTGTGGGTTTGATGTAGAAAAGCGAATGCGAATTCCAGGGTGCGCTTGGGCGACCAAGTCCAGTAATTGATGAAAATGTACCGCTGTTTTTTGCTGTAAGGCACTTGCTTTGGCGAAATCTTTTTTTGGTCCGCCACCATACCACAAATAGCTATCTACATTTTGACCGAGTAATGTTACCTCCTTATACCCTGATTTGGCTAGGGCGTTCATTTCTTCTAAAATACTTTTTGGATCGCGGCTACGTTCTCGACCTCTAGTAAATGGGACCACACAAAAAGTACACATATTGTCGCAACCACGGGTTATAGAAACAAAAGCTGTTACTCCATTAGATTGCAATCGTACAGGTTGTACATCGCCATAAGTTTCTTCTTTTGACAAGATTACATTTACTGCATCTCGTCCCGCCTCAACTTCTGCAACTAGATTCGGAAGATCTTTGTAGGCATCTGGTCCAACAACCAAATCCACAATTTTTTCTTCTTCCAAAAAGGCACTTTTAAGTCGTTCGGCCATACAGCCTAAAACGCCCACTTTTACGTTTGGATTTGTTTTTTTTACGCCTTGAAAAGCTTCGAGTCGCTTTCGTACCGTTTGTTCTGCTTTTTCGCGAATTGAGCAAGTGTTCACTAAAATCAAATCAGCATCGTGAAGTTTAGAGGTGGTTTTATATCCTGCTTTTCCAAGTATAGATGCGACAATTTCACTGTCTGAAAAATTCATCTGACACCCATAAGACTCTATATACATCTTCTTCTCACCGGCAGCAGTTTCCGAATCCAGTTCCAATATCTCTCCATTGAAGGCGTTCGGGTTTTTTAGCGCGATATTTTTTGATTGATGCATCCTTTTCTATTGGCCCGTAAAAGTACAAAATATCAATGGAATTGACATTTTGTCATGTATTCATTTTTCCTAGTGTGGCAACTTAGGTCTTAGTACGCCGTAGCAATATGTTCCTAATAGTGCGGATGCCAACACAACAACTAGCGGAAAATAGCCCGCACCAATAAGCACATAAATAGGCCCCGGACAAGCACCTGTAAGTGCCCAGCCAAGCCCAAAAATAACGCCTCCAAATAGCGGTGCTTTTACCAATTTTGTTTTATTCGGAATATGGATTTCTTCACCAAAAAAGGAACGAAGTTTAAAGCGCTTAATAGATTGCGTGATAATTACTCCCAAGACAACCGCAGCCCCAATAATACCGTACATATGGAAGGATTTAAATTGGAACATTTCGTAGATGCGAAACCAAGAAGCAGCTTCGGATTTAATCATTGTAATTCCAAAAAGAATACCGATTGAAAAATAAAGCATTATACGTTTCATAATAAATAAGGTAATAAGAAGTGATTCATAAGTAAGCCACCAATAAAAAATCCAATGACGGCAATTAAAGATTGTAATTGTAAATTGCTAAGTCCAGAAATGGCATGGCCAGAAGTACAACCTCCGGCATATCGTGTTCCAAATCCAACTAAAAATCCACCAAGGGCTAGCAAAGCAAGCGTTTTTGGATTGGAAAAAGCATCTGCATTAAAAAAAGTTTCGGGCATAAAGTCCTTCCCTGCACCACGAACACCCATCGCATCTAATTGTAAGACCACATCCTGATGGATATCCCCCACGCTTCCGTCCGACATATAGGTAGTGGCAATAAAACCACCCACAGCGGCACCAATAGCAACAACCAAATTCCAGCGATATTGCCGCCATTCGAAATTAAAGAAAGCGGTCTTTTTACCTGCTCCAGCCATAGCGCACAGCGTTCGCAAGTTGGAAGACATACCAAATTGTTTTTCGGAAAAAAGCAGTAAAAATAAAACCACTGCAATGGCAGGACCGCCAATATACCACGGCCAAGGTTCAGTAATAAAATTCATGATAAAAAAATATTTCACACAAATATATAAACACTAATTGGATTAAAATCAGATTAAATTGGTATTGAAATTTAAGTGTGATACTTGTATGTTTTTTGATCGAATTACAACAATTTAATGGGGGTACAATTTTTACTAACCATAAATTCTTCTACTTTTGTTCCGAAAATCGCATCAATGTCCAAGAACTTAGTCATCGTAGAATCTCCCGCAAAAGCCAAAACTATTGAGAAGTTTTTGGGAGAAAAATTCAAAGTAGTTTCTAGCTACGGTCATATTTCAGACCTTCCAGCCAAAGAGCTCGGTGTAGATGTTGAAGGCGATTTTAGTCCAAACTACATAGTTACCGACGACAAGAAAAAAGTGGTTAGAGAGCTTAAATCACTTGCAAAGAAAGCGGAGGTGGTATGGCTAGCAAGTGATGAAGATCGAGAGGGAGAAGCTATTGCTTGGCATTTGGCAGAGCAGTTGGATTTGGATCGTAGCAACACCAAACGTATCGTTTTTCACGAAATCACAAAGAATGCCATCCAACACGCCATTGAGCACCCGCGTACAATAAATCAACATTTGGTTGACGCACAACAAGCGCGCCGGGTTTTGGATAGGCTGGTTGGCTATGAATTATCACCCATCTTGTGGCGCAAGGTAAAAGGTGGATTATCTGCTGGTAGAGTACAGTCGGTTTCTGTGAGAATTTTGGTAGAACGCGAACGCGAAATCGAGACTTTTACGCCTGTGGCTACATTTAAAGTACAAGCAGAATTTACAACTAAAGATGGGAAGTCCGTTAAGGCCACTACCTCCAAAACATTTGATAACGTAGAGGCGGCTCAAGCATTTTTAAATAATAATATTGACGCTGTCTATACAGTTTCTTCTCTTGAAAAAAAGCCGGCAAAAAAATCTCCGACAGCTCCTTTCACAACCTCTACCTTACAACAAGAGGCTTCTAGAAAATTAGGATTTTCTGTGAGCAGAACTATGTCAAACGCACAACGTTTATATGAAGCAGGCCACATTACCTACATGCGAACCGATAGTGTGAACTTATCCAAGCAAGCGCTTAACGAAGCAAAAGAAGTTATTACCAAATCATACGGAGCAGATTACGCCCAAACCCGTGTTTACAAAACCAAAAATAAAGGTGCACAAGAGGCACACGAAGCCATTCGCCCCACAAATTTGGGTAAAATGCGTGTTGATGCCGCATCAGATGAGCAGCGATTGTATGAGCTTATTTGGAAGCGAACCATTTCGTCGCAAATGAGTGATGCCAAATTGGAACGTACTACGGTTCAAATTAGTGCAAATAAACACGATGTTTTGTTTACGGCTCGTGGAGAAGTGATTACGTTTGAAGGCTTTTTAAAGGTGTATTTGGAAGGCAAAGACGAAGAAGAAGAAGCGGCAGAAGGCTTACTTCCAAAAATGATGCAAGGCGATGCATTAAACGCCAAAACCTTAACAGCAACCGAGCGCTTTAGCCGACCACCTGCTCGATACACTGAAGCCTCTTTGGTGAAAAGATTAGAGGAATTGGGTATTGGAAGACCGTCAACATATGCGCCTACCATTACTACCATCATTAACAGGAAATATGTTGAAAAAGGCACAGTTGAAGGTACGGAACGCAACTATACACAATTGGTTCTTGCAGCAAACAATCTCAAAAAACAAATACTGACTGAGCGTGTAGGATCTGAAAAAGGAAAGCTTGTTCCAACAGACGTAGGAAGACTTGTAAACGACTTTTTGGTTACAAACTTCTCTCAGGTGGTTAATTACAATTTTACTGCCAAAGTAGAGCAAGATTTTGATTCAATTGCACTTGGCAAAGAGAATTGGAAAGGCATGATGAAATCGTTTTACAGCGATTTCCACCCTGTTGTTGAGGACGTTCGTGAGAATGCACAACGCGAAATTGGTGAACGCGTTTTGGGTGTAGATCCAAAATCGGGGCGTCAACTAAGTGTGCGCTTAGGAAAGTTTGGTGCCATGGCGCAAATTGGAACAGTAGATGATGAAGAAAAGCCGCTTTTTGCCAGCCTTCATCCCGATCAGCAATTGGCAAAAATTACTTTTGAAGAAGCCTTAGATTTATTTAAACTTCCCATGCAGTTGGGCGAGCATGATGCAGAAGTGGTAGAGGTTAATAATGGCCGTTATGGGCCTTATGTACGTCACGGAAAATCGTTTATTTCACTGCCGAAAGGTAAAAACCCGTTGACCACTTCGCTAGACGAAGCCATAGCGCTTATTGAGGAAAAACGCCTTGCTGACGCACCCATTGCTACTTACGAGGAGTTGCCGGTAACCAAAGGAGTAGGTCGATTTGGGCCCTTTATTAAGTGGAATGGATGGTTTATCAATGTGTCCAAAAAATATGATTATGATGCCTTGGCGGAGGCTGATATTGCAACGTTAATAGAAGATAAAAAGAAAAAGGAAGCCGAACGTATTGTAAAAAACTGGGAAGACGAAGGTGTGCGTATCGAAAAAGCGCGCTGGGGCAGACATAATCTGATTAAAGGCAAACTAAAAGTGGAGCTTTCAAAAGATGTTGATGTGTCTAAAATGACACTCACTCAAGCTATGGCACTTCTAGAAAAGAAAAAGCCAAAGAAAAAACGCGCCAAAAAGAAGTAAGTGGATTTTGAATTTTTAAGCCCGGTTGAAGATAAATTACTTGCGCATAATGTAATGCTACCAGAGCAAGTCTTAGGGAGAAATTTACGAATCCACACGAAGCAAGATGGTTTTCCTGAAATAAAAGATATTAAAATTGCTATCGTGACCCTAGAACCACGATTAAGTAAGGGCGAATCTATTCACTTTAGATTTAGAAAACATTTTTATCAATTATTCTCAGGAAATTGGGATTTTATTTGTGCCGATTTGGGTGTGCTCAGAGCTGGCGAAAGCCCAGAGGACACACTTTTTGCCTTACAAACTTTGGTGCAGGAGATGCATCAACGTAATATACTTACCATAGTTGTTGGTGGAGAACAAGAAAATACATTAGGGTTATTTCGTGGACTCAGTAAGATGAATTCGTTTGTTAACCTGTCTTCAATAGATTCGCGCTTTGATTTTGGAGCACCTGGCGTATTGGTCTCGGATGATAGTTATATGTCAAAAATAATTACAGAAAAACCCAATAATTTAAAGCAGTTTACTAATTTGGGGTATCAGAGTTACTACGTGTCTCAAGAAGAATTAGACCTGATGCAAAAACTATTTTTTGATGCATACAGATTAGGAGAAATTACTGCAGATATTCACGAATCTGAACCTATTTTACGTGACACGGATATATTATCTGTGGATTTTAATGCCATTAAAGCAAATGAATTGGATTTTAGTTCTGGAAACCCTAATGGTTTTAACGGTACAGAAATTTGCTCTTTGATGCGCTATGCAGGGCTTAGTGACCGACTTAATGTGTTGGGTTTGTTTGATATTCCATCTACAGCCAGAGCAGATCAATTGCTTGCCCAAATGGTGTGGTATGTTTTAGAAGGATTTTGTTATCGAGTAAATGAATACCCTTTTTCCATCCATGAACCTTGTACTAAATTTGTTGTACCACAAGAAAATGAAACATTAATTTTTTTTCGCAGTGAGAAAAGTCAGCGTTGGTGGATAGAAGTTCCTAAAGGGAGAATACATAATAATAAAGAAGAAACTACGTTATTACCATGTGCTGAAAAGGACTACCGAATGGCGCAAAAGGGTGAAATTCCCAGCCGTTGGTGGAAATCAGTTCATCGAAGTATGCATTAAATTCCATATTTTTGAAAAAGTTACTTTAAATATCAGAGTAATCAAATTAAATAATTGCATGAATAAAATATTGCTCTTTCTTCTTATCGCCCTCCTTATTTCAGGTTGTGGTAAGCAAAATCAAGGCGAACTTGTTGGGGTCAAACAGAAGAAGTTTTACGAGACTAAGCCTCACGGCATGTCACTTATTCCAGGCGGTTCGTTTATTATGGGTTCTTCTGACGAAGATATTATTGCAGCTAACGATAACACAACTCGCACCGTTACTTTACGTTCTTTTTGGATGGACGAGACCGAAATAACCAATGCTGAATACCAGCAATTTGTTGAATGGGTCAAAGATTCAATTATTAGAACTGAACTTGCTAAAGCAGCTTTACTAAATGGTGGATATTTTTCGGTTTCTGAATTCCCAACAACAGACGATGAAATTGAAACAAATCCCATTTTAGCATACTTACCCCTTTATGACATGGATGATTTGGAAGACACTGGGGATGAAAATAAAAGTGGATATCAGCAATATCTTGAAGAAAACTTTTCAGATTACGTTTCGAATTATTACGAAACTGAAGATTTACCCGATGAAGAATATCACCATCATTTACCGTTAAACAGAGATGTTGATATTGTAAAAGAGCGTGAAGATTATCCAGACTTAGAATACGCTAGGGTTTTTGAAGAAACCATTTATTTGCCTGAAAGCGAATGGTTTAACGGCGAACCCGCATTGAACACCAAACTTTTTAAATATAGATTTGCAAGCGTTGACATGAAACAAGCTGTTGCAAACCCGGATAGTGCACGTTCAAGTTATGCCCGTTATGAAGTCCGTGAGGTGTATCCAGATACCACCGTTTGGATTAAAGATTTTGATTATAGTTACAATGAGCCCATGCATAACGATTACTTTTGGCATCGAGCATACGCCAATTATCCGGTAGTGGGGATTGATTGGCATCAAGCTAGAGCATTTGCACATTGGCGTACAAAAATTAGAAATGATTATTTGCGAAGTAGAAAAAAGCGTAAATCAACTACAGGTAAGTTTAGATTGCCTACAGAAGTAGAGTGGGAGTATGCAGCCCGAGGTGGTTTAGAGTCCGCAATTTATCCATGGGGTGGACCTTATTTGACAGATGACAGAGGTTGTTTTATGGCAAATTTTAAACCAAAGCGCGGAGACTATGCGGCTGATTTATCACTCTACACTGTTGAAGCGGATTCGTATGAGCCAAATGAGTATGGTTTGTATAATATGTCCGGTAATGTGTCAGAATGGACTAATTCTACATATACAAAAGACACCTACGAATTTATGTCAACTGTTAATCCAAATTATAATAATTTTAACGACTCCCAAAAAGTCACACGCGGCGGGTCATGGAAAGATGTAGCATATTATTTGCGTGTCGCATCCAGAGACTATGAATATGCCGATAGTGCTAGAAGCTATATAGGTTTCCGCCTAGTAAGAGATTATTTAGGTGCAAATGAAGTTCAACAACAATAAATCTTTAAAATGAAGAAAAAAAATAAATTCCCTATTCCAGAAAACATTTTGGAGCTCATGTTTGGAGCAGGTGCATCAGTTGTTATTATTGGTGCATTATTAAAAATCACCCATAACGAATTCATATTTTCGGGCAACACTTGGTTGACAGCTGGCTTGGTAACAGAGGCCGTTATTTTCCTAATTGCAGGACTTAGAGGGTTTGTTACGCTTAGGGATAGCGGTTCTGCTGTTTCGGATGAAGATGTAACAGATTTGTCTGGTATTGCTCAGGAAGCCCAGGCGTTGAAAACTGCTTATCAAAATGCAACCACCAAGTTACAGACATTAGGGTCCGATCTTTCAAACGCATTAGGTGCTACCACATCTTTTGAAGTTCCGTTAGACTTACCTACAAACATGAATAATTTAAATGCTAATGTTGCTCAAACAAGTGAGACCTTAAAGCAACTTTCCTTGCTTTATTCTGCAACAAAAGACGCGGTTTCAACAGAACCTACGGCACACAAACAAGTAACACAAGACTTAAATGATCTTCAGTCCGAACTCGCTTCTTTAAAGCAAACCATAGGAGAACTTAACACTAAATATGCTGATATTCTTGGCGCAATGAAAAACTAGTTATGGCTGGAGCAAAGCAGGATACGCGGCAAAAGATGATCAACATGATGTACTTGGTATTCATCGCCATGTTGGCGCTGAATATCAGTAAGGAAGTGTTGGCTACGATAGGTTTAATCAATGACGATATTGCACAGGCCACCCAAGATTTGGTTTCTGATAGTGCTGAGAAGTACACAACATTTGATAATAATGCAAATAACGAATACTACAGAGTTGCCGCCGAGAACACACCTAAAATAAAAGAGGTAACCAATGCTTATTACGCTTATATTGAATCCATCAAGCAAGGCTTGGTTTCAAGTGGCGAAAACGGTTATCGCATGGCGCGAGAAGATCAAACCACAGGAGCTGTAGATACGATTGTAGATTACCAAACAATGGATAAGTCACAATACTTGGATGAGTCGTTCTTTGTAGGGGGGCAATACACTGAAAGCGGGCAAGAATTTATTGATAAATTTTCATCTTTCCCGTCACAGATTCAAGCCGTTTTAGACGAATTCATTGCTGCCGACTTGGAGAAAGACCCACCAACAGAAGCATTGCCTGAGGGGGAATATGCCGATTTTGATTTTGCTTTTCTATCGGATTTAAATCAGCGTTTTGCCTATTCTGAAGAAGTACTAAACAGAGACGGTAAATACATCCCTTATTTGAATTACCACTTTGAAGGTTTTCCGCTTATTGCATCGCTTTCAAAGCTGACAAAAATCCAATCGGACATTCGTTTTGTAGAAAATAAAGTTCTTGAAAATATTTTAAGTACAATTAACTCCCACGAAGGAGGGCTTAATAAATATCAAACTCTTTTAGAGTCTTCAAAATCTTCCTATTACACCAATGAGTTGGTAGATGCGTCTGTTGTAATGGGTAAAAAAGATTCAAACTTTAAGCCAAGTCGTGTCGAGTTATCAATAAACGACCGTTCTATGACGTTGGGTCGTGATTTTACTATTGCTGCTGGTGGAGTACAGCTCAATAAAAAGTTTACATCCCCGGGTTCATACAAACTCACTGGGAAATTATTTTTTGAGCGTAACAATGAAGAGCAATCTGTTGATGTTGCGCAAGTGATTTCTGTGATTGACAAGCCAAACGATGCCGTTATTTCTGCTGATCAAATGAAAGTGGTGTATCGTGGGTTACCCAACGATTTATCTATATCCATCCCTGGTATTCCAAATAACAAACTCAGTGTTCGTGCTACAAATGGAAAAATTAGACGCAAAGGCAATAAGTTTCTTGCAATTCCTGATGGTGATAAAGTGGGTAAAAGTATGCGTATCTTCGTTTCTGGAGAAATCAATGGTGCTACCATTAATGCACCTGGGCAAGATTTTCGTATAAAGCCACTTCCTGCTGCTTTGGGCTCCATAGATCTTGGTAGCAAATTAGGTAAATTCAATAGTGGTGAAATTATTCGAGAGTATGTTCCAGCAGGGACTATTGCAGCGAAGTTCCCTGATGATTTTGATTATAACCTTAATGTTACTGTTAAAAGTTTCAACATTAAAGTTGGTAGTAGGGCAGCTATACCCATTAAATCCAACAGGATTAAAGATTCTCGTGTAATACGCTCTTATTTAGAAAACGCCTCTAGAGGAGATATCATATTTATTTATAATATCGATGCGCAAGTGCGTACCGAAAATCAGGTAATTGATAACATAAAAGTAACTGACTTTGCACTAACTATCAAGTAATGAAAAGATATTTTAGATTGGTTGTAATGTTGTTTGGATGCGCTATGTTGACTGCACAAGTAAATATACTTAACGCCGACCAGCCCAATGAAATTGGGGTGTTATCCGAAAAACAAAAAGAAGTGTTGAGTTCTCAAAAATATCTTGAGTATCCATATGTTGACGAAAAAGACATCATGTGGAGTAAGATTGTATATGAAGAGATTGATTTGTCTGAAAAGTTTAATCATCCATTATTTTTTCCAAAAGATGGACTTTACAATAGCGAAAGAAAATCGCTATGGAGAACCATTCGTGAAGCAATCCTTGCCCATAAAGTCAACAAAATATATAACGATGCAAATCCAAATTTTACTGAAAAGTTTGATCGCAGCACATATATAAGAAGGCTAGAGAATAGTGAGGGACCCGAAGTAGTGCCTTTAAAATCAATGGATATAGTATCATATAAAATCAAAGGTATTTGGTATGTGGACAAGCGTATTGGTGAAATGAGATACCGATTGTTGGGAATTATGCCTAGAGGGAAGGATATGAACAACCTTGCTAATGATGAACCCGTTGATTTGTTTTGGTTGTGGTATAAAGACTTACGCCCCATATTACACGAACAACTTGTTTTTGATGATAAAAACAATGCCAGTAGGATAACCTTTGATCAGTTGCTTACTTCCAGACGTTTTACATCTCGTATATATGCAATTGATAATGTTTTCAATGACCGTGCAGTTGACCAATACGTTGACGACCCCTTTATGCAATTGATAGAGTCTGAGCGCTTGAAGAGTGTTATTCGAGACTTTGAACAAGACCTTTGGTCAAACTAAAAATTTAAACCCACTTTTGTGGGTTTTTTTATGCAACGCGATGTACTTATTGTTGGTTTTGGTCTTGCTGGTTGGGCACTTACTGAAGCATTAAAAAAACAAAACATCTCTTTTGTTGTTTTCGATCCGCTTAAAAAATCGAGTTCTAGAACAGCGACAGGGATTTTTAACCCAGTTGTGCTTAAAAGATTTCGATCTATTGATAGTGCGAATGAAATTATGGATCATGCCATTCCTTTTTACAAGCAGCCAATATATAAAGATGCTTTTCATCCGTTGCCTATTCACCGTGTTTTAACCTCGGTTTCAGAGCAAAACGATTGGGCTGTTGCTTCTGATAAAGCCGATTTGAGTTGTTATTTGAACCCAGCTATTCTCAACAATATAAATTCCAATATACATACGCCTTTTGGTGTTGGCGTTGTGGAGCATACAGGTTGGGTTGACACCAATAAACTCCTTACTATAGCACACCAAGAAATCGATCAACAAGGTGGCTTTGTCGCGGAATCGTTTAATTATGACGCACTAGAAATTTCTGCCAATACACTTCGCTATAAAAACTGGAAAATAAGTCACGTGGTTTTTGCAGAGGGAGTAGGGGTTTTAAAAAACCCTTGGTTTTCGAATCTGCCTATTGTCCCAAACAAGGGTGAATGGTTGATCATATCATGCAAAGGACTTGGTTTAAAAAACATAGTTAAAAGTAGTGTGTTTGTTGTCCCTCTGGGGAATGATATTTTTCGAGTTGGCGCTACTTACGCGCGCGAATTTGAAAACACCCTTCCCACTGAAAAAGCAAAAACATGGCTGATAACACAATTTGAAAAACTAACAGCTTTACCATTTGAAATCATGTATCACGGAGCGGGTTTTCGTCCAACTGTTCCAGACAGAAGGCCTGTGGTAGGTTCACATGCAAAACACACCAATATTTGGTGTGTCAACGGCCTGGGTTCTAGAGGTGTTTTATGGGCACCATACCTTGCTGCAGTACTTGTTGGAGCGTTTCAGAACCCTCAAAAGATATCTTCAGAACTACATGTAGCACGTTTTTGACGATTGTTTTAAACGTAAAAGTTAATATTTTCAGAAATCGCACTTCTTTTTTTACAAATCAGGGTATTTTAGTTCTATAATATTTGAATAATAATACAATATATAAATCGCTTATAATCAGGTTTTTAAAAAAAGCCATCGAAGAAGAACTGTGGTATTAATGTTTTAATTTCATTAAATTTTAGAATTTGTGAATAACTAGTCCACTTTTATGAGATTTACAGGTTGGATGTACACTTTTTTTATTAACTTTAGAAAAATTAAATAATTATGGCTTACTCATTTGAAAACAGTAAAGGTAAAACGTATTACCTGCACACTAAAGATGTTACATTAAAAGGAGGAAGAAATCAAACGATTTATTACTTCGCTAAAGATCAGCGCGACAACGCTTGCGATTTGCCAGCTGGCAAGAAAGTAGTTGAAAACGAGCGTACTGGGCTTCCTTTTGTAAAGTCTGCTTAATTTATTAAGCATATATTGTATTAAAACCCTGCCTTTTGGCGGGGTTTTTATATTGGTGTAAATATGAACGGTTTAAAATTAGCATCCTTACTTTTAATTTCTCAAATCAATCTTTTAAATGCACAGTGTAATGACACTAAAACTATTTCGTACACAGATGGCAGTACTGGTAGATATGTAGGTTGTTTGGATGACTATGAAAATTTTGAAGGAAAAGGTACGCTAACAAATGATGCCTACATCAAAAGTGGGAACTGGAAGCAAGGTAATCTTGAAGGAGAGGGTACATTATCTTTACTTTCTGATAATTCAGTTTTTAAAGGCGATTGGGAAAAAGATAAATTGGTTAACGGCACATACTCAATACGTACTGAAGAATTTAAGTTAGATTATATCGGCCAATTCAAAAATTTAAAATTTCACGGTACCGGCAAACGAACTTTTATAACTCCTTCCTATACAGAAATTCAGGACGGTGAGTTTTTCAATGATGCATTATTTGAAGGTACTGAAACCACCACCTATACCAAGGGTTTGATCATTATAAATAATGTCCAAAAAGGCGATGTCATTTTGTCTAAACGTAATGATAGAAACTATTATGATCCAAACAAGGTTATTGGAGATGAGATTTTTTCAAAAGTTTTATTGGATGTAGAAGGAGACCAAAATGAAGGGAAAACCTTTTTTGTCAATATGAATATTGGTGAATTTGAGGGAAAATGGGTCTTTGATTCTGGTGCCCAATTAACGTCTATTGGTAAAAGGATGTTTGATAGACTCATACAAGAAGGAGTAACATTTAAAGACCTTACTTTAAACATACAAACATTTGGAGTAGGAGGGGTGTCAAATGGTAATTTGGTAATTATAGAAAATATCAAATTAGGAGATTACCGTATTAAAGAATTTATCTTTAAAGTAAATTTGGACAATAACTTCTCATTGTTAGGCATGGATTTTATGGATACGTTTTCGAACGTTATCTGGAACAAACGCGACAGCTCGTTAACGCTTTATAAGTGAGCCAGACTCCCATTGAAACACCTACAATTAGAGAGTAGATTTGACGAATTTTAGCAGCTGAGGGCTCCTTATTGCAGCTTTAGAGGTTATTTGTACTAAGCCTTTTGTAATAACCTCTAGTATTTCTACTGAACCTATCAAAGTTAAATCGCAATCCTAACTCTACAATTGATGGGGCATTGAATTCGTCTGATTTGGAAGCAAATGTATAGTTAAACTTAAATAAGAAACTATCAAATGAAATCGTAGTCAGTAATCCCATTTCCATGGCACTATTTTCTCCAAAACTTATCATGGATTGCATGATTCCTAAAGACAAATTATTCATTTGTAATTCTTGACTCGCCATGATTCGTGTAGTTTGTCCATGAAGAATACCATAAATACTTCCAAAAAAGTAACTATTTTGAGGTAAAATTCCCCTTCCATATGGATTTACGTCCAATTCAACCGCTCCATTTAAAATAATACCCACTTCTTTTTTGACCTCTGCTTCTTTATTAAATGAAATATTTGGCGAGTTTAAATGTGCGAGGTGAATCCCGACCATAAACTTTTCGTTGTAAACAACACCAGAAGCTCCCATTTCAAAATAATTTGTGGAAGGCTTAATCGTTGCCAAAGGATCAATAGAGTTCCCCACAATAGTACCCAGCTGCTCATTTATTTGATCTCCGAAAATAAGTGCGTTAGGATCGAGAACTTGTGCAGTAACTCCAACGTCTAAACCACCAATAAAATAGGTGTCTATGCCTATGCGGAAATTATAGGCATAACTCAATCGTATTGAATTTTCCTTTAACCCCAACTGATTCAAACTAAATGAATTTACATCGACTCCAATCGAAAAATTAAGATCTTGAAAAGCCATATTACCATATAGGTAATTGTTCTCAGCACTGAATCCATCGCCATAATTAATATTGGAAAACATAACCCCAGCCTTTGAGTTCAGGTTAAGGCCATGTATGCTTGGATTTATCTTCTGTACAATAGACGGGCTTACTGGAAAAGAAGTTTGTGCATAGGTTAATATTGAGAAAAGCAAACTTAACCCGAATAGTAAAAAACGATATGGATAATTGACTTTTCTCATTTAAGCAAAAATATAGTTCCTGTATCAGTGACAATCTCGTCGTTTAAGCGCGTAGCGATTATTTTATATACATAGTAATTTGAATTTGGATCAGAATTGCTTCCATCCCAACCTAATATTTTAATACCCGTATTTGTCGCTATCGTGTCTTCAGTTACGGCTTCTTGGTAAATCAGTACTCCAGATTTATTATACACATAAAAGTTAACTTCTTTTAGTCCCGTAAAGGAAGGACCTATTCGGTCATTTATGTTGTCGTTATTTGGAGTAAAGGTATTAGGCATGACTAGCGAATACCCTTTACCAATAACAATTTCTTGGGTAGTTGTTTTAAAACAGCCTGAAGCGTTATAGGTAGTAAGTGTCACGGTGTAAGTTCCTTCTGCTTGATATACATGAGTCACTTGGGAACCTACTTTCGTTGCTGATGAGTCTCCAAAATCCCAAACAACAGAATCATAAGAATTGATACCATTAAGTTTAAAGGAAACGCTTGTTCGTACGCTTACAGTGCCATAACGTTCAAATTCTGGACTGGTAAAGTTGAAATTAGGATCATTAACAGAAATATCTAATAAACCTGTATTAACTGCGATGCCACAACCGAATTCATCTTGAATTTCTAGTGTTGCCATATCCACCGGATTGATAATGGAGAGACGGTATCTTTTTTCATTGAAATTTTCATCAATTACCGCAACATTCGTGTCTGGAACTTTAACGCCATTATAGTAGAAATATAACTCGTCGCTTGCAGCGCGTACATCCAAGTCAATGGTTCCGCTGTTTTCAAGACAATATGTGTCGCTGACGCTTACGTTAGCATAAGAGATCTCGTTTTTGACTACTTCAAAAGTTTCTTCAACGGAACAATATACATTCCCAGTTAAAAACTCGACCTCCTCTACATTTACTTTATAAAGCCCTTGTTTGAGTTTACTAGCATAACTACTCCCAGTAAGACTAGAAACTTCAATCCAACTTCCCGAGCTACATGAGGTAGTTCCACCAACAACAGTTACAGCGCCTACCCTATCGGTATTAGCATCAAGGTCGTGGTCTAATTTGGCTTCGACACTAACCGAACTAGGTCGCGCACAAATGACCAAAGAACCACTAGCTGAGAAATCTCCATTCACTAAATTAAGTGAGGTAAATTGTCCCGAATCACAATTTTGATAACTTACGTTACTCAGCACAAAATTCGCATCTACAACTCCGTCTGCGTCTGTATCGGCATTATCATCAATTCCATCGTTATTCGCATCAGTTTTACCAGCATCTGTATTTCCATCATTGTCGATATCCGCATCAATGATATCATAAACACCGTCATTATCAGCATCACGGAGTGTTAAGGTATAGGTAAAACAACTTGTTTCTTCTTCGAAATAATACCATGTTAGTTGTTTGTAAAAGTCTGTATTCCCACCCGTTGCTTTAATTGATATTATGCCATCATCTACACCGTCACAGCTAACAGGTACAATTTCATTCGTTTGTATTTGTAGTGGATCAGGTCCTTGAACGACAAAGGTTTCTGTAATGCTACATGAACTCGCATTTATAGAGCCAACATTAACGGTATAGGTTCCAGGTAACAGATTTTGTATGTGATTTGAAGTAGTAGTATTACTGTAATTATTTGGACCTGTCCAAGCATAGTAATACGTGTAGGTGTTGTCAGACATCTCAACTTTAATCTCCCCAGATCGATCTCCATAACATGCAATGTTTTTCACTTGTGAAGCACCAATATCAATCGATAGGTCATCTTTATATCCGGCTTCAACTTGGTCAAGAATATTAAAGTTAGGCAGCACGTCAATTTGAACACCAATTCTGACAGGCGCCGCACAAACACTATTGGTCGTAGCAATATCAAATGTGTACTGACCACCTTGCGTGATGTTTCCAGTAATTTCAAATATATCTCCAATAACCTGGGTATTAAGCCCACTAGGTAAATTGGAAATAAATGGCGTTATGCTATTTGCAAAACGAATACTTATTTTATTAATGTCACTTCCCACACAAACACTCTGGTTAAGTGTACCAGAGGTACCTAAGTTCGTAAGTTCAGGCCCCGCTGTAACTGCAATAGCTCCAGTAAACACAGGACTGTCACATCCAGTTTGGTTAATGGCCTTAACAAGATAGTTATAGGTTTGGTCCGAAGAAATATTGTTTGAAGGGGTTCCAGAAATAGTCAACTGTTTTGTTGTGCTATCATAGCTAGGCGATACACCATTGGGTAGTCCCGAAACTTCGTAAGCCCAATAGGCTTCGGGAATATCAAATACGATATCTTGAATTCCTATACCTTCACAAAGAGTTTGATTTAAAGCTCCAGATGAAGCAGCAATATTAATTTTTGTGTCGGGGTTTAGTCGAATAAATCCAGTGAGCGACGTACTTCCACAACTATTTCCAATAGTTTCAACAGTATAATTTAATGTTTGTTGTGTGGATACATCAATACTGGGTGTACCACTAATTATCAGCTGATTTCCCGTCACTATCCAGTTGAGTCCTGTACTATCTAATCCAACCACTTTAGCACTAGTAGCGCCACCACCAAGGTCATAGATAATGTCATTAGGAAGCGCTGTGCCTTCACAAAACTCTTGACTGGCTGTGGTAGACCCAGAGGACAGATTTAATTCGTGCGCTGCAAAAACAAAAAGCCTTCCAGAGCGATTTACAGATTTACATCCGGTAGTTTGATTTTCTGCCACAATAGTGTAGTTGTAAACAGCATCGGCATTGATATTTTGCACCGTTCCAGAAATGGTAAACTGTCCACTTGCAGCATTAAACTGACTGCTAATACCATTTGGCGTAATATCCCAATCAATTTGAACTGTATTAGCACCGCTTACATCATAAATGATGTCATCAATAGCAATGCTCTCACAAACTTGCTGATTGATTTGTCCACTGAGGGTATTGAGGATTAGACTGGGTTGCGGATCTAGTGTTAGGCTACCCACAACACTTGTTGTACTGCTACAAATACCTGAATTTACGCTTGTAATGGTATAGCCATATTCAGTTTGGGTGCTTACATTGGCAGTTAGACTTCCAGAAATTGTAATACTGTTTGAATTAATTGAGGCTGATATTCCAGAAGGGTCTCCTGTAATTACTGTCCCATTTTCAGTCCATTCAATAACAGCCCCTGTAGTTCCACCAGCAAAATTATAGGTAATAGGAGAAATTACATCACCAACACAGTAGCTTCCCGAACTATTTGTTCCTGGCTGTATGGTGATTTCGTCTTGGGCTTGAACTTGAATTGTTCCGTTAAATGAACCAGTACAATTATTGTCTCCCGATCGAACCTCTACCAAGTAATTATATGCAGTAAACGTATTAACGCTCGTTGGCGTACCAGCTATGGTCAATGTATTTCCGGAAACATTATAATTAACTCCCACAGGGAGGTTTGAAACAATTACATTTGAATTACTACCTAAATCATTGAGGTCTAGTGTTATCGTTTGTATGGCTTGACCTTCACAAACGGTTTGAGAGGTGGTACCTAAACTTGAAGTATTCAGAGAAATAGATGGTGAAGGTGTTACCTCTATAGTTCCATTCAATGTTTTTTGCACACAACTGCCCCCTGTTGTAGTAATGCTGTAGTTGTAATCCGTAGTAGAGGTGATGTTTGCTGTTGGGCTTCCACTAATGGTAACAACCCCAGCATTCACATTAGCACTCATCCACGATGACGCAGCTCCAGAAATACTAACATTTGTTGCATCACCTCCTAAACTATAAACAATATCATCAATTGCACTGCCTTCACATATAGTTTGAATATTATTAGCAGAAGAAAGCATAAGCTCACTGTCGGCATTGACGGTAATTTGCCCTGTTAGTTCACTGCCAGTACATCCGTTCGTTTGGTTTTGTGGGATTAATGTATAGTTATAGACAGTTTGTTGAGAAACACTATCTGCATTTCCTGAAATAACTAATGTATTAGTTGTGTTATTATAAACTACAGTAAACCCACTTGGTTGTATCGTTGTCCAACTAAATGAATATGTGGTCGCATTGCTTAACAAATATTCAATTGGCTGTAGCGCAGCTCCTTCACAAAGAACTTGAGTATTGTTACTTGTTGGTCCAAGCGAAGCTTTTGGTGTGGCCAGTAATGTTATTTCACCAGTTTCTACAGCTGTGGCAGTACAGCCAAGAGTGGAGGCTGTTAACTTATAAGTATAAACAGTTTCATTGGTTACACTATCAGGAGTTCCAGAAATTTCGGCTTGAGTTCCATTAGATGAAAACACAAGACCATTTGGAGTTGGAACAGCAATACCTGAATCAAACCACTCAATGCTTGCATCGTTAGCTCCTCCTTTGAGTTCATAGACAATAGGCGTCATAAGATCATCGGTACAAATTTTAGCTTGACTACTTCCGCTTAAAAGTTGAAGTTCAGGATCAGCAAAAATTTGTAAGTCAAGTGTAGCTGTAGTGTCGGTATTAGGACAATCGTTAGCAGCAACTACTGCAAGTGTCGCATTGGTATTTTGATTGAAAGCATCGAACTTAAGTGTTATTTGATTTGTTCCGTCGCCAGATATGATACTTGCGCCACTAGGAACGGTCCAATTATAGGTTGAAGCTCCGCTTAGGCCAGTTAGCGTGTATGTAATTGTTTCACCTTCGCAAATAGTTGCATTTCCTTGAATACTCGCTGTTCCACTAATAGCTTCATCAATTGTTAATGTGATAGCGTCTTGTACCGGGGTTGCACCGCAAACCGACTTAGGAGTTACCGTCATGGTGAGTATTACTTGTTTGCTTGCAGAGGCTAAATCACCTGCACTAGGAATATACTCAGGTGTTAAGGTATTAGCAAAAAGGAGTGTTCCAGTACCAGTTGTTGTCCATTGAATGGCGTCATAGCTTCCTGAATTAATGGACGCATCACTCACTATATAAGATGAGCCATAACAAACATTACCGTCGCTTCCAGCAGAAAAAGTTACCGCCGGTATGAACGAAATTGTGACACTGTCTTCAACAGTAGTTGAGCAATTATTTGCTCCATACCCTTTGATAATTAACGTAACGAAACCATCTTCCTTCTCCTCATCTGTGAAAATATACTGTGGATTTAGATCGTTAATATTTGTAAAGCCAGCGTTGGTGCCATCATTCTTTGACCAGCTTACAGATTGGTAGTTATTTGCAAAAGCATCTGAAAGAGTATAGCTTGGTTCAGAGGCACAAAGCACAACATCTGCACCAGCATATACATCTACAATCGGATCAATAGTAAGTGTTATTTCGTCAGACACATCTGGACAACTACCCTGACCAAATGCGGTTAGGCGAAGCGTAACTGTTCCGTTGCTGATATCCGTTGGCCCAGGTGTAAATATGGGGTTGATGTTGGTTGTTGTTTCAGAGAATGTACCATCAGCCCCAGGAGCAGACCACGCAAAACGTGCGGCATTAGTTGCAGAAGCATTTGTTATTTGGAAACTTTCGTTAGCACATATTCCCGCTTGGTCAGTTCCTGCATCCACAAGAACCTCTTCATAAAAGTTGATTTCAATTTGTTCTACTTCTGGAGACGCTGCACACAAGCCTGAACCGTTTGCTGTGAGTGTTAAGGTCACACCCTTACTGAAATCATTCCCAGCAGGTATGTAAACCTGATTTAATGTTGTATTGGATACTTTAAATGAGCCTTGCCCATCATGACTCCAAATAAAAGAATCTTCGTTTTGAATAGTAACACCAGTGATGGCTACTTCTGATTCAGATGAGCAAATGTTAAATATATTTTGCACAAGTGATATAATAGGCTGCCGTGTAATAGATAGTGTAAATGAGTCACTGGCAGGATTACATGCAGAGTTTCCAGTGCCAGTTATGGTAAGCTGAACCGATCCTTTGGTGATATCTGATGCACTAGGTGTGTAGATTGGGTTTAAAATATTTGTATTGCTAAAATTCCCTGTGCCATTTGTCGACCACAAAACAGTTGCATTTGGTGATACCGTTGCATTGGTGATGGAGTATGTTTCATTGTCACAAATTTCTGCTGCTGTAGCACCAGCAAATACATTTACAGCTGGGGAAAAATTAAGATCAATTTCAGCTTCTGCAAACGCGCTACTGCATGCCTTCGAGCTGACGCCACTTACTGTTACGTTAACAGTAACACCAGTTGTGAAATCAGTACCTTGTGGAACATATTCAGGATTTAGTGCGTTGTCGTTAATAAAATAGCCTTCTCCGTTAGTTATCCATACAAGACTTGCGGGATTGTAATTTGCAGCACTAACCCCAGAAATAGATACTTGCGAAACGTCGTCACAGAACGTTAGTGTTGAAGACGATGTCGAAACGCTAGGTAATGGATCAATTGATAAAACCAAATCATCTGAAGCTGTTGCACAGGTTCCATTTCCTAGGGCATTGAGCGTCAAGATTACCTGGCCACTTGCCATATCACTTGCTGAAGGGGTGTATGTTGGGTTTTGGTCACTTTCGTTCGGGCTAAAAGCACCTGTACCTGAAGTGCTCCATTGGAAAGAAGAAAAATTCGAAATGTTTGCGGTGCTAAGCGTGTAAGAATCTCCTGCGCAAATAGCAGCAGTAGCTGGTCCTGCATCTACAGACACAGCATCATCAAAGTATACAGTAACAAGACTTGTTGCTGGTGTACTACACGGTGCAATTGCTTCAGCCGTAAGAATAATACTTACAAATCCTTGGCTAATTTCCTGAGCTGTCGGTGTGTATGTAGGTGTAAGTGAATTATTATTATTCGGACTGAATATCCCAGCACCGCCAGACCATTGGAATGAATTGGCATTGCTGATGACTCCACTTAGAGTAAAACTACCTTCGCATGTAGTAAAGCTTGACCCTGCATTTGCTTCTGGGTTGGCGATGAGTTCAAGCGTAACGGTATCTGATAACTTACCTGAACAAGGACTTAGTTGATCTGCTTCTAATGTAAAGGTGATCGTTCCAGTCTCTCCTACAGCAGGCGTATATGTCGGCGTAAGTGTTCCCTGACCGCTCGTTATTGTTCCCGTGCCGTTATGAGTCCAAAATAAATTAGCCACATTAGTTGTTTGAGCATTATTAGCGAATGTATAGCTAGCTGTTTCGCAACTCGCCATAGCAGAACCTGCGTTTACGGTGCCGCTTTCGGAGACAGTGAGTGTAATATCTTCTTGAACAGAAGTTCCAGAACATGCTCCAGTTCCATCGGCAGTTACCCTTAAGGTTACAGTACCGTTAACCACATCCGTAGAAGTAGTTGTATAGATTGGCACAAGTGGATCAGAAACGTTTAATGTTCCACTTCCTTGAAAAACTTGCCATTGAACATTACTGTAATTAGCTGCTTGTGTACCCGTTATCGTTATTTCCCCTTCACAAACTGTAAAGTTCGGAACCACACGAAGTGTAGGTAGAGGTCTTATAGTGATAACAACATCATCACTTGTCGTATTTAAACAAGGGGTAACGCCATCTGCAGACAGGCGTAAGGTAACAACTCCATTAATTAAATCTTGTGGTCCAGGCGAGTAGGTAGGATTGATACTATTAACACTACCGATAAATGACCCATCACCATCAACAATGGACCATTGGATATTTTGCCCATTGATTAATGTAGCATCAGTCAGGTTATAATTATCGCCAACACAAATTTCTGCATCTGCACCAGCGAATACATCAGGACCGGGTGCAAAAGTTACTATCATATCATCTGTCTCCGTAGCACAGCTTCCAATGCCATCAACAGTTAATGTTAGGGTTATGTTTCCAGAAGAATAATCTACTGGAGATGGTTGGTATTGTGCATTTAACGAATTGGCGTCAGGCACAAACACACCGCTTCCCGTAGATGTCCAAATTGTATTTGTGCTATTTGTAGCAATACCACTTAATAATACGATATCGCCCTCACAAAGGTTTTGATCAACACCGGCGTCAGCTGCTGCAGGTGGATTTATGGTAACTAATACTTTATCTTGAACCGCTGTTGAACAACCATTATTTGATTGAGCTGTTAGCACCAGTTTAACAGTACCTACTTCTCCTGTTGCTGGGGTGTAGGAAACGTTTAGGTCATTTGGAGATGCACTAAGCGTACCCAAACCATCTGGAGTTGACCATACAAAGTTAGTAGAATAACTAACCGAAGCATTTGTAGACGTAAAGATTTCATTTTGACAAATAGTTGCATCTGGCCCTGCATTTACCACCGGGGTAGGAGTTAAAGTAATGATAAGTTCATCTGTTGCATCTGCACACCCCCCAATTCCTTGCGCGCGTAGTTCTAGCCTTACCTCACCATTGATGTAATCTTGTGTAGATGGGCTGTAGGTTGGACTAACTGTTGTATTATTTGATAAAGAACCATTACCAACAATAATATTCCAAGTTACGGTAGCTCCTGTACTTGCTGTTGCTGACGATATGGTTATATTTCCATCGGCTTCACAATAGGATAGGTCAGGACCCGCATTGGCTTCTGGGTTGGCTACATAATTAATTATTTTGGTGTGAGTTTGCGTTTCCGTACAGGGGTTGGTTGCGTCCACTGTTAGTTTTAGTGTAACAGACCCTAGCTCGTTGGTGGCTGGCGTATATGTTGGGCTTACAGTGTTTACATTTGTTAGAATTCCCAGCCCAGTAGTTTCCCACAAAATGGATGATGCATCTAGAACTACAACATCACTAAGTTTTACCGCTTCGTTTTCGCAGTAAGTTAGGTCACTACCAATAGTAACTGTTGGATTAGAAGCAAAATCTATACGTAATTCATCAGTAGTAGGTGCACAAGTAGCATCTCCATTAGCTGTAAGGGTGAGCGTCACAAAGCCATTTTGTATATCCAAATTACTGGGGATATACACAGGATTTGAAATTGTGTTCACTCCATTTTCGAATGTTCCTGTGCCGCTTGTGGTCCATAGCAAGGCGTTATAGTTAACCACCGTTGCGCTTAGGTTTGCTGATTGATCTTCGCAAATAATTTGATCAACACCTGCATCTACTTCTGGGGCTTGGACAAAATTAAGTATCATCGTATCCTCCTCAGGGTTAGTACAAGGCGTTAGCGGGTTAACTCTAAGTGTAATGGTTACCTGACCAGTTGCATAATCATCGGCGGAAGGGTAATAGGTAGTTGTAGTTGTATTCGTTGCAGAAAATGTTCCCGATGTACTTGACGTAAACCACTCAACAGTGCTGTAGTTCTCTAGTGTTGTTGCACTAAGTGATATGCCTGGTTCGTTAGTACAATAATCTGCTGTGGAAATTACATCTACTACAGGTGTTGGTATAATATCAATACGTTTTTGGTCTACAACGGGATCACAGCTTCCGTTTCCATTTCCAGTTAAGGACAGTATAACAAAACCATTAGCTTTATCTACGTCGCTTGGAATATAAGTCGCATTTAGCGTATTTTGATTTTGCCATGTTCCAGTTCCATTTGATGTCCAGGAATAATCAAGTGTATTAGACGCACTAGCATCAGTAATGGTATAGTTGCTGTCGATACACAAAGTGTCATCAGCACCTGCGTCTACTGTTGGCGCCTTGGTAAGTGTTAGGCGGAAAGTATCTGAATCGTTAACTGTCGCCACACATGGTGAAGCAGCAATGGCTGTCATTGTAAGATCTACAAAACCAACAGCTACATCCGCCAATGTTGGCGTATACGTTGGGTTTAAACTTGCTGCATTGTCAAATGTGCCTGAACCAGTGGTTGTCCATAAAACATTACTTTCTTTGCTGTTTGTCGATGTGCCGCTAATAGCATAAGGAAGTATGTCACAACTCTCACTGTCCACAGGGAAAGCAGTGATTTCTGGCAATCCTGTTACATTGATAACCAATTCTTGTGTTTCGGTAACCGTACAAGGATTAATTCCCGTTGCAGAAACTTTAAGACGAACCACTTCGCTATCCAACGCAGGCTCATAGATGGGATTCTCTGAATTTCCGCCAGCAACAAGGGTTCCGCCACCACTTACAATCTCCCAAGTAATGGTCTGATAATTATTTATCGTGGAATTGATAGTTAACTGACTGCCGAAACAAACCGTAGTAGCTGCAGCTGATAAATCAATTGTTGGTTTTGGATCGAAAGTTAATGTAAAGTTATCTTGATCTGTCGGATTTGAACAAGCACTATCGGCACTCACTTCAATAGTTAGCGTAACGCTTCCCAAAATTATATCGCCCGGTCCTGGAATATAGGTTGGCGCTTCTTCAGTTGCATCGGAAAAAGTTCCATCTCCAGTAGTAATCCAATTAAAACTGCTTACATTACTGTCAAGGATCTGACTTGTACTAAATGAATAATTATCATCAGCACAGATTGTTACTGCATCAGGAACTATAGATACTGTTGCCTTAGGCGCGATGGTCACCATAACCACATCTTCTATGGTTCCAGTACATGGTCCAATGGCATTGGCTGTAAGGGCAAGCTCAACAAATCCATTGGTAATATCTCCAGGAGAAGGGGTGTAGGTTGTATTTAGATCTGTTCTTTTGGTAAAACTACCGGTACCGCTAGTGGTCCACAAGCTTCCCCCAGAATAATTTAACGTAGCTGTGTTGGTTTGATATGTATCTCCCTCACAAATAGTAGTATTAATACCCGCCTCAACATCAGGCTGGTTCTGTATGGTGAGTATCATGGTATCGGAAACAGCGGCTGTGCAAGGGCTTTCTGGCTGACCCGTTAGCACTAGTGTGGCTTGTCCTGCGGCAATTTCCGATGGAGAAGGGGTAAAGGTTGGTGCTAAACCAGTTCCATTTGAAAAAGTTCCGCCTGTGGGCGAAGTCCATTGTAGTGAAGTTGTATTTGCTTCTGTTGCTGTTGCCACCACGAAGGTGTCTCCTTCACAAATTAGAGCATCATCTCCTGCATAAACTTCCGCCGAGGGTTGTATGGTAATGACAACATCTTCTTGATCAATTGTCCCACATGGATTGATTGGGTTTGCAGTAAATCGCAAGGTTACTGTTCCAGCACTGATATCTGCTTGACTTGGAATATAAGTAGCGTTTTCACTTGTGCTATTTTGAATCGCGCCAGTACCAGTCAAGTTTGTCCATTGAATATTTTGATAGTTTGTAGCAACAGCTTGGTCAAATGTATGGCCTGTATCACAGATTGTAATTGTAGTTGGCCCAACAGTTACTGTTGGATTCTCAACAAGCGTTAACAAAAAGCTGTCGCTAATTGGGTTTGCACAGGGTGCTAGAGGTTGCGCCGTCAGCGTGATTTGAATCGGAATTCCAGCAGCTAAATCTTGTGGACTATGTTGGTAAACAGTTGAAAGTGTGTTTGCAGGCAGAAATGTTCCTGTTCCAGAAGACGTCCATTGGTAGGAGTTGGTGTCCACATGGCTTATATTAACTCCTGCATTTAGATTAATTAATAGATCTTTATTTTCACATAAGAAACGGTCATTGCCAATTTCCATTTCTGGACTTGGTGCAAGCGTGAGTACCATACTATCAGACTCAGTAACTTGACAAGGACCAATACCCACAGTTGTGACAGTTAATGTGATGGGTGAACCTAATGCAATGTCTTGTGCGCTGGGTGTGTATGTTGGGTTTTGTATGGTGTTGTTGTCAAAAGTACCTGTTCCTGAACTTGTCCAAGTTACAGAGGAATAGTTGGTAGCAGTAGCTAGACCAAGCGTGTACGAATTATCATCACAAATTGTGGCGTCAGGCCCGGCATTAGCCGTTGGCAGCTCTATAAAATTAATGCCTACGTTATCTGAGCTTTGCGCACCGCAATTTCCAGAATCTTGAGATCCTGTTAACGTTAATAACACTGAACCATTGGCAATGTCTGTGTTTGACGGGAAATACTGCGGATTTAGATCAGATGCACTTGGGGAAAAACTTCCAGAGCCACTTGTAGTCCACAATACGGAGTCGGCATAAAGTGCTGTGCTATTATTTAACGCAATAACTGTATTTGTTTCACAATAGTCAATGGTAGCAGGACCAGCATCAATAACAGGGATTTGTGTAATTCTCAGGAGCATTTCACTTACAGCAGCTGTGGCACAAGGAGAGTTGGGCAATGCCTCAAGCCGAAGTGTTACTTGTCCGCTTAGACGATCATTGGTCCCAGGTGAATAGGTTGGGTTTAGACTATTTACATTACTAAATGATCCATCTCCTCCAGGGGCTGACCAAATCAATTGGTTGTAATTCGTAGCTGTAATATTGGGATCTAAAAGCGGAAAATTAGCCCCTTCACATATTGTTTGATCTGGGCCTGCACTTGCGGTAGGCTCAGCCACAATCGTAATGGTCATAGTATCTGTGGCAGGAGGCCCACAATTATTTACTCCGTTCGTATTTGGTTGTGCAGTAAGACGAAGTGTTACTGTTCCCGTTTCGTTAGGGTTAGGCAGATATATTGGCGCTATTGTGGTTTCGTTTTGAAGCGTACCACTTCCCGTGAGGATTTCCCATAAAACACTGCTGTTATATGTAGCAGATGCCGATCCAATAATCGCTTGTTCCCCTTGACATACTGTTAGGTCGTTGCCTGCATTTGCAGTGGCTTCAGGAACAATAGTTAATTCCATGTCATCAGAAACTGTTGTACATCCGTCTTGTTGTAGTGTCATGGTCAGGCGAACAAAACCACTACTGATGTCTCCTGAACTAGGAGTGTAAACAGGTTTTTCTGCAGAAGTACTATCAAATGCGCCTGTGCCGCTCGAAGACCAAGTTAGGCTACTATAATTATTTGCTGATGCTCCGCTTAGCGTAAATGAGTTGTTGGCACAGACGGATGCATTTGGACCAGCATTTGCTGTAGGGGCATAATTAACTTGAAAAGTTTCAGAATCTGATATCGGTGTAGAGCAACTGTTAAATGCAGTTGCCGTTAGGGTTAATGTTACGGTCCCATTAATCAAGTCTGTAGGTCCAGGGGTGTAAATGGGTGTAAGCGTATCTCCACCAGTAAAAGTCCCATCTCCGCCGGACCATTGTAGCGTATCTCCGTAATTTACAGAAGCTCCATTTATACTATTTGGTCCCTCACACAAAATTTGATTAGCTGGACCAGCGTCAACTTCAGGAATTTTATGGATGGTTACCGAAGTATTTGATGTAGTGGTAACGCTTCCGCAGGAGTTCTGACCAGTAACGGTTAAAGTCAATACCGTACCCCCAGCAGTGATATCCAAATTATTAGGGATATAGCTAAAATCGCTTGGCGCAGAGCCACTAGAAATAAATTGTCCACCATTGGAAGACGTCCATGTAAAGCTGGAGCCATTTGTCATGGTTGCGTCATTGAGGATTACGTTATCCCCTTCACAAATAACCTTATCTGCCCCTGCAAAGGCCTCTGGTTCTGGAGTTAACAGAATTTCAACTGTTTCGTTGAGGGGTGTTCCGCAACCAGCCAAAGGGGTTGCCGTCATAGTCAACGTTACTCCTCCATTTGCCACATCTTGAGCTGAAGGGGTATATGTGGGATTTGCAGTGTTTACGTTTATTAGTGTGCCTGCACTCCCACTTGAAGTCCATTGTATAGAGGAGTAATTTTGAACACTTGCTGCCAGAGTGTAACTGGAATTGGCACATAGCTCTACAGGACTGAGCCCTGCATCTGCGATCAATGCTGGTACAATAGTTAGTGTTGTTCGGGAGGTGCTTGGACTAATTGAGCACACCCCAGTAGGCGTTGCTGTTAACTCAAGGGTTATCGAGCCATTACTGATATCAGTACTACCAGGGTAGTAAATCGGGTTTAATATAGTTGTATCATCAAAAATTCCGTCTCCGCCAAGGGCTACCCAATTATAATTAACTTCGCTGGCCAAAGTTACAGACGAAGTCGCATTGTCTAATCGGTATCCAGCAGCAACATCACTTTCACATATGCTTTCACTGGGTCCTGCATAAATTGTTACAGGCTGTGCAACTGTTATCGTTACACTGTTTGTTGCATTACAACTGGGCGAACCGGTCTTGGTTTCAATAAGTGTAAATGTTGTTGTTTGTGTTGGGCTAAACGTAGGATTAGCATCTGTTGATGAAAAACCAGCTGGAGATGAGCTCCATTGATAAGTACTTCCGCTAACAGGTGTTGCTCCAACCGCAATAGATTCACCAAAGCAGATTTCCGTATCTGCAATAACACTGGCTAAGGGGTTGTCCACAACTGTGACAAGTATACCGTCAGTTTCTACTACCTCATCACCATTAATTGTTGCGGTTACGGTAAGTGTAAATAGCGTTGTGACTTGCGGTACAGCTCTAGTGTAGGCCTGTCCTGGGTTGTCTATGCTTGGTCCGTCGGCCGTGCCTACTGCTGGACTTGAAGTCCATTGGTAGGAGTAGGAAGGATTGGCGCTATTAGACCCTAGGTATATTTCGTCATTTTCACATAATGACGTGTCGGTCCCCGCTATTGCCTCTGGCCCTACGTAAACATTTAATACTTCAGCATTGTTGTTGCCCGATGGGTCTGTAGCTGAGTAATTCACCGTATAGTTTCCTGTAACAGTTCTATTAACATTATCTGTTACAGCAACCGTCACAGTACCTTGGCTATTATCAGAAGTTGTATAAGTTGGTCTGCTAAAAGCACCACCAAATGCAATAAGGAGTGGATTAGCGCTATTTATGTTAATTGTTGGTGGTGTAGTATCAACAACGTTTACTGTTCGCGTCACTTCGGTTGCCGTGTTTCCCGAAGAGTCAGAAGCATTATACGTAACAATATATGTTCCCACAGTTGCGGCATCAACAGTATCTCCACCAACAACTACTATTACAGAACCGTCGTAGATATCAGTTGCCGTGGCACCTTGTTCGGAATACGTTGCACCAGCTTCAACAGTCACAGAAGCAGCACCCGTACGTGTAATTACGGGAGCAGTGGTGTCAACGACACGAACCTCTCTTTGTACCGTTGTTGTATTGGAATCACTGTCGGTTACAGAATATTGGAGATAATAATTACCCAACAAATTAGAATTCACTTGACCAGTGTAAATAATAGTAAGTGAGGAGTCTAAGTCCTCAAGGTCACTGGCTATAGCACCTGGCTCGTTATAAGCAGTACCTGCCTCAAGTATATAGGGATTGGTTCCATTAAGTTGTATTGTAGGATTATTAACAATATCAACAGGGGAAATACCCATAGATAAGAACGAACAGAAAGATAAAAAATAAATTAAACCTTTAAATAAAGTGTTCTTAATGTATTTCATATTGCCCCAAAAATAACCATTAATTTTTACTAAATTTAAATAAATTAATTTTAGTGGTAGAAAATAATTCGCTGTAAATTGAACATTTGTAGTACTTCATTCACATTTAAACTTTGATATTTGTGTTATGGAGTTTGGAAAATTTAAAGATTCATTTGCAGAAAGCAGAAATGATACAGGCTTAAGTTATATGAACGATCAAAACGACCCTGTAACAATGGTTCTTGGTCATAGGGATGTACGCAAGTGCGCTTTTGATTGGAAAAATTTTCAATCGGGAGCAGTTCCTGGAAGAATTGTTATTCCTTCTGAGGTTAATATCCGTGATATACGTCAAATCCCATTTGAGGTAGACCCTCCAGAACACACTTCATACCGCTCACTCCTTGAGGCATGGTTTAAACGTCCTTTAGCGTTGGATTATGAGCAAAGACTTGGAGTACTTGTTGAAGAGATGTTATCCGAAATACTATCAAAAGATTCATTTGATGTTATAACCGAATTTTCATTACCACTTCAATCAAAGGCCTTAACACTTTTGTTAAACACCCCTATGTCTGAGTCTGAAACATGGATTTCATGGGGGACACATGTCTTTAGGAGCGATGAAACAGCCTTGGATAGTAATAAAGCGTCAGTCTTATTCGACTATTTGGATCAACAAATTAATGAGGCTGAAAAAAACCCTAAAGAAGATTTATATACAGCCTTATTAAACTCAAAAGTAGAGGGCAGAAACTTGACAAAAGAGGAAATTAAGGGGATTATGATTTTGACTTTTGCTGGTGGTCGTGATACCATAATTAATACGGTAACAAACACGTTTGCCTATTTTGCTGAAAACCATGATAAATTACATTTTTTGGCTGAAAATCCTTCCATGATATCTTTTGCCGTTGAAGAATTGATTCGATATTTTTCTCCACTAACGCAGATGGGTCGTGTGGCAACGGCAGACACGGAAGTTTGTGGTCATGCTGTAAAAAACGACAGCCGTATTTCATTGTGCTGGGCATCGGCGAATAGAGACGATAAAGTTTTTGAAAAGCCGAATACGGTTCAATTAGACAGAAAGAATAATCCGCACGTTGCTTTTGGATTTGGTCATCATAAATGTTTGGGGGCTACTCACACAAGACAAATAATGAAAGTGCTATTGCATAAAATGGCATCAAAAAACCTAAATATAAATATCTTGGATGCTAAAGAGAAAATAGAGGCATTAGGAGATAATCAGCGTAAAGTAGGCTTTGAATCTTTACAAGTTTCAATTAATATAAAATAGATGATAGAAATAATTTTCACAACAACTGATGGTTCTCAAACCAAAGTGTCTGCTGCTGGTGGTACGCTTATGGAGGCTGCAAAAAACAATAATATTAGCGGAATTGATGGCGACTGTGGTGGAGTTTGCTCATGTGCAACATGCCACATATATATAGATGAATCAAATGCTGATAAGGTTAATCCAGCTACTGATATGGAAAAAGACATGCTTGAGTTTGATGAGTTAACTACCCCAGAAAGCCGTTTGTCTTGTCAAATCCCTATTACAGATAAAATGAATGGATTGAAGGTAAAGATAGCTCGAAGTTAAATATTCCTAATGATAAAAACCTGTGTTATTGTTGGTGCAAGTCATGCAGGAGTGAACTGTGCTTTTGCATTGCGCAATTATGGATGGTCAGGAAAAATCATTTTATTAGACGCAGCGCCTCATTTGCCCTATGCAAAACCCCCTCTATCCAAAACATTTCTTACTGACCAATGCGAACCTACAGAAATAAAAAATAAATCAGCTTATGCCCAACAAGACATAGATTTGCGACTCGGCAGTCGTGTTCTTGAAATTGACAGCGATAATCATACGGTGTCTTTGGAGGATGCTGGTGTAATTTTTTTTGATTTTCTTGTGTTGGCACCAGGAGCTAATGCTGTAATACCACCCATTGAAGGAGTCCATTCTTCCCATGTATATTATCTCAGAACGCTTTCTGATGCACTTAAAATCAAAAAGGCAACCATCAATAATGAAAAGGATAAGTTTTTGATTATAGGTGCTGGGTATGTAGGCTTAGAAATTGCAGCTTCACTTCGAAAGCTTCAAAAATCAGTTGTAATAGTAGAGCGAGAAGAACGTATTTTATCGCGTGTAACTTCTGAAATTACATCCTCATACTTTTATGATTTACATACTAAAAATGGTGTCGAAATATTTTGTGATAAAGAAGTCATACGTATTTCAAAAAACGCAAAACAATCGTCGGTGCTATGTGCAGACGGAACAGTATTTCACGCAGATAGTATAATTGTTGGTGTTGGCGCAATTCCTCAAACACATTTGGCTGAACAGGCAGGTTTAGATATTGATAAAGGGATTTTAATTGACCAAAACTGCAGGACCTCAAACTCCAAGATTTTTGCTATAGGCGATTGTACTAGATTCAAACACCCCCTGTACAAGAATTTTATAAGAATCGAGTCAATTCAAAATGCAGTTGATCAAGCTAAAATTGCAGCAAACAATATAGCCGGGAATGTTGTTGATTATGATTCACTTCCTTGGTTTTGGTCTGATCAATATGAAGTAAAGCTTCAGATGGCGGGATTGCCAGTTGATTATGACAACTTAATTATGCGTAAAAAGTCAGATGAAGAAGTGTCTATTTGGTATTTAAAAAATGACCAAATTATAGCTGTTGATGCGATTAATAACCCCCGTGCATATATGTTAGGCATGAAACTCATTAAGTCAAAAAGTCAAGTTGAACCCAAAAAAATAAAAGATATTGAAACTCCACTAAGTCCAACATCTTTTTTAAAAGAAGTATAAGAGTATGAAATATACATCTCGCACTGCTATAGGACTAGGTAATGGGAAATTTTCCATAGAAACCACTTTATTAAGCGCACCAAAAGAAGATGAAGTTTTGGTTCGTATTAAGGCGGCTGGCCTTTGTCATACAGATTACGATTCTCTTTTCTGGAAAAAAAATATTGTTTTAGGACATGAAGGGGCAGGAGTTGTTGAAGCGATTGGAAAAAACGTTATAGAAATTAAAGTAGGTGATGAGGTAATCTTAAATTGGGCTACTCCTTGCAATAAGTGTTTTCAGTGTAAAGATGGAAATCAACATATATGTGAGCAAAATTCTCCAGTTACAGCTGGAGGTAATGGATATACTCCCGGTCATGCACATCTTGAGGGAACACGTTGGAATACAAAACCCATAGAGCGTTCTTTTAATTTGGGAACTTTATCTGAGCTGGCTTTGGTAAAACAAGAGGCCTGTGTTAAAATTGATAAGGGGTCTATCAATATGTCTGCGGCAAGTATTATTGGCTGTGGCGTAATGACGGGTTACGGATCAGTTGTACATGCTGCGAATTTTCAGGCAAATAGTTCTGCGGTGGTGTTAGGAACTGGTGGAGTAGGCCTTAACGTAATTCAAGGACTCAAAATTAGCAATGCCTCTATGATTATTGCGGTTGACATAAACGAAGAACGCTTAAAAATAGCAGAAAAATTTGGCGCAACGCATTGTATAAAATCACAAAAATCAGATGTAGGATTGTTAAAAGTAGCCGATAAGGTTAAAGCAATTACAGATGGAAGAGGCGCTGATTATGCTTTTGAATGTACAGCAATTCCTGAACTTGGAGCTGCTCCTTTAGCCATGGTTCGAAATGCGGGAACTGCCGTTCAAGTGAGCGGGATTGAAGAAGAAATTCAAATTGATATGCGACTTTTTGAATGGGATAAAATTTATATTAATCCACTTTACGGTAAATGTCAACCTCAAAAAGATTTCCCGGAAATTGTCCAACTATACCAGCAGAATAAAATTTTATTGGATGAGCTTGTAACAAGAACCTACCCTCTAGAAGAATTAAACCTTGCATTTGAGGATATGTTAGCTGGGAAAAATGCAAAAGGTGTCATTGTTTTTTAATGTATGAAATCAAAGGAATTTAGAACTGTAGAACTTTCAGATGCTGTTTATGAAGCAGATGGACTTCGGTTTATGACTGTTAAATCAACCCACTTGATGGGCAGGGGCGATATATGTGTTTTTGTTCCTGAGGGGATGAGTGAAGCAAAAAACTTGCCTATTCATATTTTACTTCATGGTGTTTATGGCAGTGCTTGGATTTGGGCACTCAAAGGAGGAGTACATAAAACCGCTGCCAAAATGATTGCTTCCAAAAAGATATCTCCTTGTATTATTGCCATGCCCTCCGATGGCTTGTGGGGCGACGGTTCGGCATATAAAAAACATTCGAAAAGGTCTTTTGACCGTTGGATTGTTGATGATGTTGTCAGTGCTGTTCGGCAGTATATTCCGCAAGCCAGTGATAATTCAAAGGTTTGTTTGGGAGGCTTATCAATGGGTGGATATGGTGCTTTGAGGTTAGGAGTACTTTATTCAGAAGTTTTTACTGCAATATCTGCTCATAGCTCAATTACAAAGTTAGCGCAAATGGAAAATTTCGTAGAAGAAGATACGGCAAGATTGACTTCCATATCAGATATGCCTGATGATTTGATTGATGTTTTCAAATTATGTGCTAAAAAAAATATACCTCCTTTTCGATTTGATTGTGGTAAAGATGATAATTTGTTTTCGCCAAATCAAGCGCTAAGTCAAGCGCTAAAAGAGTTGAATATTCTACACGTATTTGAAGAGTTTAGTGGTGGTCACGAATGGAGTTATTGGCGCGAACATGTAGAAAAAACACTCTTATTTTTCGATAAGCAACAAAAATAAATTTAAAAAAATGAAGCATCCTTTTTCTAATCCGTTTATGTGTTTACTTGTCTTAGTTCTTTCTTTACACGGTTTAAGCCAAGAACAGGCAAAGCCAAACATTGTTTTAATCGTCGTGGATGATGCAGGATATTATGATTTTGGATTTCAAGGGAGTAAAACATTCAAAACGCCACAAATTGATGCTCTAGCAAAATCAGGTATTGTTTTTAGCCAAGCCTATGTAACCGCTGCTGTTTGTGGCCCTTCCAGAGCGGGATTAATAACGGGAAGGTATCAGCAGCGTTTTGGTTTCGAAGAAAATAATGTTCCTGGAATTATGAGTAAGTCAGGTCTGACGGGGGATGATATGGGATTGCCAACGCACCTAAACACCATGGCTGATCATATGAAAAATTTGGGTTACACCAACGGCTATATTGGTAAATGGCACCTAGGAAATGCAAATCGTTATCATCCGTTAAAAAGAGGGTTTGACCATTTTGTTGGCTTTAGAGGGGGTGCGCGTAGTTTTTATCCGTACGGTCCAAATAACCCAATAAAAAAACCTGAAAATAGAATAGAGTTTGGTTTTGAAAAATACCAAGAGCCAACAAATTATTTAACCCAATTCTTTGCCGATGAGGCAATAGGATTTATGGAACAAAATAAGAGCACCCCTTTTTTTCTCACTGTTTCTTTTAATGCAGTTCATAATCCACTTGAAATTGATAAAAATTACAAAGGGCAATTCCCTGAGCTAAAGGGTAAAAGAAAGAAATTAGCCAACATGACGGCTTCTTTGGATGCTGCATGTGGTAGGATTTTTAAATTCCTTGAAAAGGAGCAAATCAGAAATAATACGCTTGTTATTTTTATCAATGATAATGGGGGTCCAACCGATGCTAATGGTGCATCTAATTACCCCTTGAGTGGAACTAAAGCCAATCATTTAGAAGGAGGTATTCGAATACCTTTTATTATGAGCTGGCCAGAAATAATTGATTCAAACAGAAACTATAATTTCCCAGTAAGCACCTTAGATATATTGCCTACTATTTTTTCGATTGGAGGAGGTAATTTAGCATCCATACAACCCCTTGACGGAGTAAGCTTGATGCCCTTTATTTTGGGTAAAAATAAGAACGCACCACATCAGTTTTTATACTGGAAAAAAGAAAGTCGAGCAGCAATTAGGCACAAAAACTGGAAATTACTGCGTTTTCCCGACAGACCAGCCCAACTCTACGATATAAGTAATGATATTTCAGAACAGCATGATTTGGCCGATAAATATCCTGAAATTGTAAAAGAAATGTACAAGATGTTGTTTGAGTGGGAAGGTGAATTAGAACGCCCTCTATGGCAACTCGACAGAAAATGGGAAGTCCGTGCTATGGAACGCATGGATGCCTATCATTAATATTTTTTTCTTAAATTAAATAAATTTTAAAATCAAGACTGTGAGAATTTATACATACACCTTATTCATTATGTTGGCAACTTGTCAG
>Ga0209654_1000530_pt1 | contig 36385 bp, 32 predicted proteins | sample SaaInl1SG_22_DNA_FD_184646 | JGI IMG/M metagenome (GOLD analysis project Ga0209654, IMG submission 184646) | Marine microbial communities from expanding oxygen minimum zones in the Saanich Inlet - ESP_161SG_22_DNA (SPAdes) (version 2) | ecosystem: Environmental > Aquatic > Marine > Intertidal... | reverse complement strand
AAATATTCATTCTTTGAATACTGAAAATACATATCTGCATAATCAACATTCTTTCTCTTTAGTTTGTTAAAAATTTGTGCAATATTTACGTGATTTATCTCTGATGGATTAAGGATTAACTCTTTAATTTCTTGTCTTATATTCATTTTTTAAAAATATTTAATTTATCCAGTATATCGCCTGATGGCTCGATAATCTCTTCATCAACTAATTTTGATAGCTCTTCCGATTTAGGCTTATCAGTCTCAACTGGCTCATCCCAGGTACCAGTAATTTGGTATTCGTCAGTCAAGACTTTATTCAATGGGTCTTTTAGTATCTTTTGAGCAATAAATGCTGCCGCTCCTGCCAATGGACCACCTGCGAGAGCAGCTAATGATAAAGAGTCACTAACATATGGTCTAACAATAACATGAATATTTTGAGTTTCTTTAATAATATCTACCTCACCATCCATATTAACCTCAGCTGCTGGACCCATCATTTTAAAATTATTCGAACTTAAGATTCCTAAATTCATTCTTACTCCAGCACTGATTGTGTCATAAATAAATCCTTTGGAGAATAAGTCACTAAAATCCAAGCTCAGTCTTTTAGGTAAATTTTGTAGGGTCAATAGTCCAAATAATCTTCCAATTCCAGGCTCAGCTTCTAAAATCTCTCCCTTTTTGAGGTCCATTGAGAAGGTTCCAGTAAGCTGGTCTGGTGAAAAGTTAAAAGGACTCTCATCCCAATTTGCAATTCCATTTATCCTGGCTTCTCCTTTTTTGACTAGGTTAGGATGGCCAAGCTGATTAAGCGTTTGTTCAAGATCTTCAATTCGCCATTTAAAATTTAAACTGGTCTTATCGACCCCATCTTTATTTTGCCAATTCCCGTCGGCAGAAAAAGTATGGAACGGGTTAGTTAGAGTAAAGTTATTTATTAACCAGTTTTGATTTTGTCTTTCAGCTAACAAATTTAGTGAGCCATAGCTTTTTTCATCCAGAATAAATTCATCAAATTTAATATCAATCTTAAAAGGTTTGCTTGAATCTTGAAATTCGTTTTTATCTTGAGTCTGTCCGTATTTATTTTTACTGTTTATAATTAATTTATTAAACCTTCCTACTAGTAAATTATCTTCATAGTTGTATAGAACGTTTCCTTTTAGCTCATTTGAATATAAGGAAAGTTTTAATCCTTTTTTTGATGGTGAAATTTGCGTCTCAAGCCTATTTAAGATAATGCCTCCAACCTTAATTTCTTCAAAGTTAATTTTTGATTCTGAGAAAAAAAAGTTATTTTTTGAAGAATCATTTTCAAATAATTTTGTAAAATCGTTTAGATCAATTTTTTTCATATTAGCAAAAATTGATAAACCATTTCGATCACTAAAAGGCTCCTTGCTGAGTATATTAATCTGCCCAGAAATATTGTTTTGGTCATTAATTTTAATCTTTCCGTTAATTGAATTGTCCATGGTAAGAACAAAATTTGTTGATCCATTTTTACTGGGTTTTTTGATTAAAGAAGTTAACTTAATTTGATCTTTATCTTTTTTGAAAGGCTCGGGACCGTCGATTTTTAAACCCTTGAGATCGCTAGTGATTATTAAAGTGTCTGTATCTTCATTTATATTAGCTTCCGCCTTCCATGGCGATGATCCAGTTATTTTATCTTTCCAATTACTTCCAAGATTATTTGTAAAGAATTCCTCGTCTAAATAGCCGACGACTGTTATTTTCGTGTTGTTGTTTTCTTTTGATAAGTTGACATTAATTGGCATTGAAAAGAAAGTTGCTGATCCATTCAGAATTTTATATTTATCTCGATCTACTATTAAGGAGGCATTAAAGTTATCAACTTTCGGTAATCCAATTCGTTGATTCTGTAAGGTGGCGTTGAGGAAATCATATTTTGCAGTAAAGTCTATATCGTCGGGAGCATCTGCTGAAAAAATCATTTTAAGATCTAAAGATCCATTTCCTGTAGCAATAAGTTGATTCGTGAAACTTTTAGTATCTTCATATAGCGGACTATTATTTAAAGCCTCAACTATTGAATTGACTGGGCCCTCGATAATCCCCTCAACATTTATTATCTTTTTCTTGTCTGCTAAATCGATTTTAGTTTCAAAAAACTTAATCGAGTTATTGGCAATCTTTCCGTTGAGGCTTTTGAACTGTGCATTGTTATTATTAATATTAATGTCAATATCGGTATCAATATATTTTGGATAATTTGTTGCATATTCAATCCGAGCGTTCTTGTATTTCCCTGTGGCCACAAACTTTCCATTATTTTTGTTGAAAGGAAAGTCTTTTAAATGACCATTAAACTCAAGTTGTAGATTTTCAATTCTCCCGCCAAGTAAAGAGGTGTCAAGCCAATGCAGACTTTCTGGAGAAAGGGTATTTGGATAAAACTTTTTGAGTTGGGTAACATCATTAATTTCGGAATTGAGTTTAATATTGATTAAGGGATTTTTTTTATCTTCAAAATCAATTAATCCATTAAATGTCGTCATAAGGTCATTATTTGACAGCACTGTATTTGAAAATTTTATGTTACTTTTATCCCATTTAGCAGTACCTTGGATTGTATTGAAATTAACCTGATCCCTTAGTATCTTGTGATCTATTTCCACATCTTTAGATTTGATCTCAATTGCACCTTTTTGGTTATTAGTATTTATTTTTGCCGTTAAATTTTTAACTGAAGGAAATTCTTTGAACCTTGAAATTCCAAAATTATAAAATTCACCGCTCAGTAAAAAATCTGAATTTTTAATCCACGATAACTGAAAATTTTTTATTAACCCTGAAGGATTAGCTTTATTTAATTCACTTTTTATCTCTTCAAAAAAAGGAGTCTGGGCTAGGATATGCTCAGCTGCATCAATATTTAATTCATTAAGCTTTACCTTGAATTGTTCCGGTTGGTTATCTTTTGTAATTACTTCAAATGCACTATTTTTTAAATTTATATTTTTACTTACTAGATTTAAATTTGTTGTTGTTAGTTTAATTTCATCATTTTTGTTGCTGTATAAAGCTGACCCCGATAGTTGATTGATGTCTATATATTTATCATTATTTTTATTGAAATTACCTACAAAATTTTTTACATTAAAAATGGTCTTAACTTTATTGATACTAAGTTTATTTATGGATAGTTGTAATTTTAAATCACCATAACCCTCCTTAATGTCTGTGGGATAATCTACCCATTGTTTAAAAGCTGACAAGTTTGCTTCACTAAATGAGACATTTAACATCGATTCGAGTGAATTTATTTGGCTTATGGAATCCAGATCGAAATAACCGCTCACATTTACTCTATTTTTTGACCCTGTTGAAATTTTTGTACTTATGTTAAATTTGTGACGGTCAAGATATGCAAGGTAAGTCGGAGAATGATAATGAAAGTTGATGTTAGAAAATACTAGATCTTCAGCATTTCTATAGTGATCACGCCACAAAATTTTAGCATTTATTATCTTAATGTTTCTTTGATTAAGGAGCCAATCTGAGAAATTTGAATTTGATGATTCTTTTACAGAAATCCCAGCTATCTTAAAAGATTCGTCAGGTAACCTTTCAATAAGAGCATTTAGATCTCCAATTATGATTTCGGTTAATACGGGTTTTAATTTTAAAAGACTTAACCAGGATAATTCAAAATCAACTGCCTTTAAATTTATGGTTTTATTGTTTTCTCTGTCCGTGATAGAAAAATTTCTGATTTGAAATCTTGGGTTAGTTAAATGCCATGCAATGTTTAAGTTTTCAATATTTACCTGACCACCCGTTTCAGAGGAAACAAAATTTTCAATCTGATTTTTAACTTTTCCTACATTAGGTTTTAGATAAAATTGATAACCAAAAGTGGCTGTTAACAAAAGAATCGTTAAAATAAAAAAAATGCCATATAAAGAATATCTAACTTTTTTATTTTTTAAAATGGCATTTTTTTTTAACATTCACATATTCTAAACTTTTTGCTTTAATTGTTCCAGGATTGTTGGATTTTCAAGTGTAGAAATATCTGCTGTTATTTCCTCATCTTTTGCAATACTTCTCAAAAGTCGTCTCATGATCTTACCCGATCTAGTTTTGGGTAAATTATCACCAAATCGAATCTCATCTGGCTTAGCTATTGGCCCAATTTCATTTCCTACCCAGGATCGAAGTTTCTCAATTATATCTTTTGCAACGTCGCCGTTCGGGCGATCTGATTTCAAAACCACGAAAGCAATTACCGACTCTCCTTTGACGTCATGAGGTCTTCCCACTACAGCAGCTTCAGCAACTAAATCATTCGCAACTAATGCTGACTCAATCTCCATTGTACCTAGTCGATGACCAGAAACATTTAATACGTCATCAATGCGACCCATTATTGTAAAATAACCAGACTCTTTGTCACGAATAGCTCCATCACCAGCCAAATACAAATTGCCACCAAGTTCCCCAGGAAAATAACTTTGCTTAAATCGTTCGGGATCATTCCAAATTGTTCTTATCATCGAAGGCCATGGTTTTTTTATAACAAGGAGTCCGCCTTGACCCCATTCTAGGTTTTGACCAGTTTCATCAACAACATCAATATCAATTCCAGGAAAGGGTAAGGTACATGAACCGGGAACTAAAGGTGTTGCGCCGGGAAGGGGGGTAATTACATGACCACCTGTTTCTGTTTGCCAGAAGGTATCGACAATTGGGCAAGATGAGTTACCAACATTTTCGTGGTACCACATCCATGCTTCTGGATTAATTGGCTCGCCAACAGTACCTAGAATTCTTAAAGATTTAAGGTTGAAATTTTTTGGATGTACATCTTCGGATGTTTCAGATGCTTTAATAAGTGCGCGAATAGCAGTTGGGGCAGTATAAAATATAGAAACTTTATATTTCTCAACAATCTCCCAAAAACGACCTGCGTTAGGAAATGTGGGAACACCTTCAAAAATAACCTGTGTGCCACCTAATGCTAGAGGACCATAAGCAACGTAAGTATGGCCAGTGATCCAGCCCACATCTGCGGTACACCAAAAAATATCATCATCTTTTAGATCAAATGTCCATTGTGTTGTATTGATAGCATGCAACAGGTAACCAGCTGATGAGTGCTGAACCCCTTTGGGTTTTCCTGTTGAGCCTGAGGTGTAAAGAAGAAATAAAGGGTGTTCAGATGATATCCATTCTGGCTCACACTCTTTGGGTTGATTTTTTGAAAGCACATCCCAGTCTAATTCATTCTCTTTTAGAGGCTCTTTCTTTCCTGTCCTGTTTAGTACAATAATTTTTTCAATAGAGTTACAACCTCCCAAGGCTATTGCTTCGTCAACAGCTTTTTTTAAAGGAAGTTCTTTTCCGCCTCTATTCTGATAATCAGCAGTAATAATTGCTTTGGCTTGAGCGTCAATTACTCGCTCCTGAATACTTTTAGCTGAAAAACCACCAAAGACAACAGAATGCGTTAATCCTATTCGTGCACAGGCTTGCATGGCTACAACTGCCTCAATACCCATTGGGAGATAAATAATTACCCTGTCACCTAAAGATAGACCTAAAGTTTTAAGCCCATTTGCAAATTGACAAACCCTTTCATAGAGTTCTTGATAAGTCACATTAGTTGTTTTCCCATCATCAGATTCAAAGAGAATGGCAGTCTTATCTTTTTTGTGAGGTAAATGTCTATCAAGGCAGTTATATGAAACATTCAGCTTTCCATCTTCGAACCATTTAAAGAACGGGGCGCCATCAGAATTTAGTGTTTTGGTGAAAGGCTGTTTCCAATCTATTAAATTTTTAGCAAGACCGGCCCAGTATCCTTCATAGTCACTATTAGCTTTTTCACAAAGCGATTTGTATTCCTCCAGATTTTTAATATGTGCGCTGTTGCTAAGTTTATGCGGTGGATTGAAAATCCGATCTTCATGCATTACTGATTCAATAGCCATTCATTCCTCTCCTCTTGAATTACTAGATATGTGTAATAATTGAATTTAAAAAATATAATAATGTCGTAAAGAAATATAATACAAGTGTTTTTTTGATTTCCCAAATTTTGTGAAAGTTGCATTTGCATATGAGTTTAAGGTTGAGACTAAATTTATTGATCACAGCTATCATGGTTCTTTTTTTGATAGGAATGAGTTTTGTACTTGTTAAATCTTCAAAAAAAGCGATTGAGGAAGGTGTTGAATCATCCCATCGTGTTACATTACAACTCCTAGATACTTTTATAACAAGCTCGGTTGATAATCCAGATTGGGGTTATACGCATGAGGTAATACAGCCATTTTTGCAAGAGCTTGGACAGGTTAGAAGTAATATTATTTCATTGTATGATCTTAATAATCATTTGCTGTATCGAACTCCAGATTCAACATACAGGAACGACATTTCCCCGCCATCCTGGTTTGTAAATTTTATGGCGCCACCAAAAGAAATTAATTCGAGAATGATTCGTTATGGAAGGCTAATAATTCAATCAAGCCCTTCAGGGTCAATTAGAGAAGCTTGGTATCATACAAGTAATTTCCTATTAATTTCATTGTTTATTTTTGTAATTATTAATTTGATCATTTACTGGTTAATGGGCAGGTGGTTTGCTTCAATTTCAATTCTAATTCATGGAATAGAAAATTTTGGAAAGGGAAAATTTAAAACGCGACTACCAAATTTTTCAATATCCGATTTCCAATTAATTGCAAAAAATTTCAACAAGATGGGCGGATCTATTGAAAATTTTACTAGTGAAAACAGAAGATTAGCATTAATATCTCAACAAATTGCTGATGCCGTAATGATTCTAGATGCAGACCAAAAAATAACCTTTTGGAATAAATCTGCAGAAGTTCTATTTGGATATAAGCAATCCGAGATCATTGGTAAAAGTGTAGAAATTATTGTTCCAAAGCAAAGATTAAATGAGCTTAAATCAAATCTAAACTACACACACAGAAATAAAAAAATACAAAATTTAGAAACAAGACGTATCACAAAAAATAAGAAAACAATTGATGTATCTCTATCCATCTCTCCATTATATGATCCTGAAAAAAAAATGGTTATGGGTGACATAGTCAGCATGAGAGATATTTCTGAGAAATTGAAAGCTGAAAAATCTAAAATTGCTCTTGATCAAAATCGAAAATTAACGGCACTGATTCAAGAGAAAATTGAAGATGAGAGAAGAAGTCTGGCTAGAGAGCTACATGATGAGTTGGGACAGTATGTTTCAGCAATAAAAATTTTTGCTCAAAACATTAAAAATAAGTCCGAATCAAATATCGATATTAAAAATAGCGCTGAATCTGTTACATCTGCAGCAAACCAAATATATGACGGAATGCACAATATTATTAAGAAGCTAAGGCCTGGCTCTTTAGATAATTTGGGATTAATTGAGACTCTAAAGGATTTAGTTAATGCATGGAAAACTCAATATCCAAACATAAAGTGCAATTTTGAAAATGATGATATTGGTTCTATTTCAGAAGAAATAAGTATAAATGTGTATCGGATTATTCAAGAATCAATGAATAATTGTGTAAAACATGCTAAAAGTGATGAAATTTCGATCTCAATTCGTAAAATTAATAATAATCTTGAGGTGGTTTTCAGGGATAACGGTGTAGGCTTTGATACTAAGATTTTAAAAAACACAAAACAATTTGGTCTTTTAGGAATGAGAGAGCGTATCCAAGGTTTGAACGGAAAGTTTGAATTACATTCAAATGAAAACGGAACGTTGATTAAAAGCTTAATTCCAATCAAATAATTTAAGGAAAAATATTTATGCCAAAATTAAAAGTTCTGTTGGTTGATGATCATTCAGTAGTCAGAATGGGATTCAAGATGTTAATTGATGCTGAACAGGATATGGAAGTAATAGCGGAAGCAGAAAGCGGAGAAGAAGGTATAAAGAAATTTCAAGAATTGAAACCTGACTTAATCGTAATGGATATTACTATGCCGGGTATTGGTGGTCTAGAGGCGATCGAAAGAATTGTGGCTAAAGATAAAAATGTAAGGATTTTAGTGTTATCTGCCCATGAGGATTCCGTTCATCCTAAAAGAGTATTAAGTGCTGGTGCAATTGGTTATTTAACCAAAAGAAGCGCGGCAGAAGAACTAATTATTGCAATTAGGACAGTGGGGTCAGGAAAAAAATATATAGAATCTACTGTGGCTCAGCAATTAGCAATCACTCAGCTATCTGGAGAAAATGACCCAACGGAGATTTTATCGGACCGTGAATTTGAAGTGTTTATGTCTCTTGCAAAAGGTAAAAGTACAAATGAGATTGCAGATACGATGTGCTTAAGCCCCAGAACTGTTGGAACTCATTTATACAACATTAAGCAAAAGCTTAATGCTAATAATTCTGCTGAGATTGCACTGATTGCTATTCGATCAGGATTGCTTGAGCCTTAATTAACTTTTTTTTTGACTCGCCAAGGAGCCTGAGATAATTATAAAAACTATCCCTACAAGGGTTAATAGGTCTAATATTTCCTTAAAAAATACAACTCCCCAAAGAACTGAAAATATTACGGTTAGATAAGAATAAGATGCATTATTCAATGTTTTACCCTCACGATAAGCTCTTGTGATAGCAACTTGAGCAACAGTAGCACTTACACCTAAACCCAGTAAATAAATTAAATTATGATCCATGGTTATCGGGTTGATATTTGTATTTAACATTAAAGCGAATGATCCAACTGACGATATAAGCGTAAAATAAAATACAGTTCGAACATCAGGCTCTTTAAGTTGACCAAGCTTTGCCACGAGAATATATGCAATAGCAGCACCTAGACCAGAAAGCAATCCAACAGACCCTGCAATAAAGTTGTTATTTAGTACAGGCTTTAAAATAAAAATTATTCCTATAAACCCCAGAGCTATTAAAGTTAATTTGGTGGATTGGAATTTTTGCTTAGTTAGTAAGGGCATAAAAAGACCTAAAAAAATAGGGGAGGTGTAGTTAAGTGACATAGCTGTTCCTAGTGGCAGCTTGGTGATTGCATAAAAGAATAAAGCTAAGCTAATAAATCCAATGACTGATCGAGCAAGATGAAGCTGAAAATATTTCGTTTTGAAGCTAATATTCTTTAACCTAATTATTGGTATAAGGATTAGAAGGCTAATGAAAGATCGATAAAAAACTAATTCATATTCGTTGTATGATCCTGAGCAAAGTTTTACACACAAACCCATTATGCTAAAAAAGAATGTGGCAATAAGCATCCATTTAAAACTTGTATATTTTGTTTTTTTTAATAATGGAGAGTTATTTGGAGCGTTAATCATCTTGACAATGTTTATAAATGGTTTAGTCTAATTAAAAAATTTGGAGGTTATTTATGAAAAATCCGTTAGATTCAATTTTAGGTACTATTGTAGCAGGAGTTATTCTTACTGTTGTTTTTGTTTATTTGTTGAAAAACTTTATTTAATGCCTGGATTGAAGTCATTCAGAATTAACTTTAAATAGATTCTTAGGAGATTTATATGGAATACGATTATTTTACGGCGATTATGCGATTTACTCATGTAGTGGTGGGTGTTGCATGGATAGGCTTACTTTACTACTTTAATTTTGTTCAGGTTCCAGCATTAAAAAATGCTAATGCTGATGGAACGGCATCAGGAATCACAAAGCATGTAGCGCCTCTCGCTTTACTTTGGTTTAGATGGGCAGCCTTAGCAACTTGGATTGCAGGTGCAGCATTGCTTGGAGCTAATTTTGTTTCTGCATTTTCATTGGATACTGGATATGAAGCAATTGGTTTAGGTTCATGGTTGGGAACAATTATGTTGTTTAATGTATGGGTTTTAATTTGGCCAAACCAGCAAAAAATTCTTGGTATGAAGCCTGCTTCTGATTCAGAAAAAACTGCCGCTAGAAGAATTGCTTTTTTAGCATCAAGAACTAACACGATGTTATCTATTCCTATGTTATTTTTAATGACGAATGGACTATCACACAAAGGCTTAATTGGTTTATAATTAGTCTTTATAATTTAGAAAATCGGCGGCATTAGTCGCCGTTTTTTATTTCGGTATGAGCTCCAAAACTAACGCAGTACTTAACACCTATGGCAGACTTCCTATTTCTTTTGAAAAAGGGGAAGGTGTTTGGCTATTCGATAAAAATGGCCAAAAGTATCTTGACGCTCTAGCGGGGGTTGCAGTAAATACTGTGGGGCATTCCCATACTTATTTTATTAATGGCTTAAAACAACAGCTTGATCAGTATATTCATTTGTCTAACTATGTGAATATCCAAGAACAAGAAAAATTAGCTGAACGTTTAGTTAAGTATACCAATCTCGAGTCCGTATTCTTCTCAAATTCAGGTTGTGAAGCAAATGAAGCCGCAATAAAATTTGCCAGACTTTACGCTTCCAGTCGCAATATCGTCAACCCTGAGATTATTGTCATGGAAAACTCTTTCCATGGAAGGACTATGGCAACTTTGTCTGCTACTGGAAATAGAAAAGTTCAAGCTGGTTTTGAGCCCTTATTAAAAGGGTTTATTCGAGTTTCTTTTGACGATCTGGAATCAATAAAGAAAATATCTGAACAAAATAAAAATGTTGTGGCAATTCTAGTTGAGCCCATTCAAGGTGAAGGGGGGGTAAAATTACCCAAGAACCTGAATCATTATTTATCAAGTTTAAGAAGTATTTGTGATGAAAACGATTGGTTGCTGATGTTTGATGAAGTGCAAACAGGCATAGGCAGGACAGGAAAATTGTACGCCCATCAATATGCTGATGCATTGCCTGACGTACTAACTTCTGCAAAAGGACTTGGTTCAGGTGTTCCAATTGGCGCAACTCTAGTAGGAAAAAAAATAACAAGCATTATTAAACCCGGTCAACACGGCTCTACCTTTGGAGGAAATCCATTAGCTTGCAAAGCAGGAAACCTTACGTTGGATGTAATTGAGAATGAGAATTTAATGTTGAATGCCACTATTCAAGGAGCAAAAATTTCTCACCAATTAAGAGAAGCTTTAAAAGACTTTTCAGGTGTCAAAGATGTTAGGCAGCTGGGATTAATGATAGGTATCGAATTATATAAACCTTGTACTGAATTAATGACGATAGCTCTTAAATATAATTTGCTAATAAGTGTAACCGCATCAAGTGTTATAAGAATAGTGCCCCCGCTAATAATTAATGATGAAGAAGCTCAATTTTTAGTACAAAAGTTAAAAGAGTTGGTAACTGATTTTTTGGAAAGTTAAGATAGGAATATGAGTATTAAACATTATTTACAATTTAATGATCTTACTAAAGATGAGATTTATTATTTATTTGATCGAGCTAAATGGATAAAAGATCAATTTAAAAGTTACAAAAAATATTGGCCATTAGAAGACCGCACTCTAGTCATGATTTTTGAAAAAGCAAGCACGAGAACAAGATTATCTTTTGAATCCGGAATGCAGCAATTAGGCGGGTCAGCAATATACTTAAATACGAAAGATTCACAGCTTGGAAGAGGTGAGCCCGTTGAGGATGCGGCACAAGTAATTTCAAGAATGAGTGATGTGGTCATGATCAGGACTTATGATCAGGAAATTATTGAGAGGTTTGCTGAAAACTCCAGAGTTCCAGTTATTAATGGTCTAACGAACGAGTACCACCCTTGTCAAATTTTAGCTGATATTTTTACTTATATTGAACACCGCGGACCTATTGAGGGTAAAACCGTTGCGTGGATTGGCGATTCAAATAATGTCTGTAATACATGGCTTCAAGCTGCAGAATTGTTAAATTTCAACATGCATGTTTCTACTCCTAAAGGATATGAGGTAGAAATAGAGCGTGCCGGTTTGTATGATGACTCTCATTTTGAGGAATTTGAGAATCCGATGGATGCAGCAAAAGGCGCGCATCTTGTTACAACAGATGTTTGGACTAGTATGGGTTATGAAGCTGAGCAAAAAGAAAGAATGATGGATTTTGCAGACTGGCAAGTCGATAGCGACATGATGGATGTTGCAGATAAAAGTGCATTATTCATGCATTGTCTCCCTGCTCATAGAGGAGAAGAAGTTACAGCAGAGGTGATTGATGGTAAACATTCAGTAGTATGGGATGAGGCTGAGAATAGACTTCATGTGCAAAAAGCGTTATTAGAATATCTTTTGGTAGGAGAAGTAAAATAATGAAATCAATTAAAAAAGTTGTTCTTGCTTACTCAGGAGGTTTAGATACTTCTGTAATTTTAAAATGGCTCCAAGAAAACTATGGCTGCGAAGTTGTAACCTTTACAGCTGATATTGGTCAGGGTGAAGAAATTGAACCAGCTAGAGAAAAAGCAAAAAGTGCAGGCCTAAAAGAAATATATATAGAAAATTTAGAAGAAGAATTCGCTAGAGATTATATTTTCCCGATGTTCAGAGCTAATGCTATTTATGAAGGTGAATATCTTTTAGGTACATCAATTGCGAGACCTCTAATCGCTAAACGCTTAATTGAGATTGCTAAAGAAACAGGTGCGGATGCAATTGCTCATGGAGCAACAGGAAAAGGAAATGATCAAGTTCGTTTTGAGTTAAATGCTTATGCGTTAAATCCTGATATTAAAGTTATAGCCCCATGGAGAGAGTGGGATTTATTGAGTAGAGAAAAATTATTAAATTTTGCAGAAAAACATAATATTCCAGTTGAGATGAAGCATAAAAAAGGAGGCAGTCCTTACAGTATGGATGCTAACCTGCTGCATATCTCATACGAAGGAAGGCATCTTGAAAACCCAGACAACAGTCCAGAAGACGACATGTGGAGATGGACTAAGTCCCCACAAGAGGCTCCAGATAAAGTGGAAGAGTTGGCAATATCATTCGAGAACGGTGATCCTGTTGCAATTAACGGAAAAGTAAAAAAACCGCATGAAATTTTTCATGAATTAAATGCAATTGGCTCAAGAAATGGAATTGGAAGACTCGATCTGGTTGAAAATCGCTTTGTCGGTATGAAGTCCAGAGGTTGTTACGAAACACCGGGGGGAACAATTTTATTGAAGGCGCATAGAGCAATAGAGTCGATTACCCTTGATAGAGAAGTGGCACATCTTAAAGATGAGTTAATGCCGAAATATGCTAAATTAATTTATAACGGTTTTTGGTTTGCCCCAGAAAGAGAAGCGCTTCAGACATTGATCGATCATACTCAAAAATATGTGAATGGTGATGTAAGATTATCCTGCTACAAAGGGTCGATTCAAGTTTTAGGAAGATCAAGTTCAAACTCATTGTTTGATGAGACTATCTCAACGTTTGAAGATGATGCGGGCTCATATAACCAAAAAGATGCTGAAGGTTTTATTAAATTAAATGCCTTGAGGTTGAAAATTTTAGGAAAAAATAAATAAGGAACTTTAATTATGCCAAGTTTTGATGTCAGCTCTTCAGCAGATAAAGTAAATCTAGCTAACGCAATAGACGTTGTTAAAAGACAAATTCAAAATCGTTATGATTTTAAAAATACAAGTGCGGACATTGAGTTTCAAGAAAAAGATATGTTCATTATTTTATTTGGTGATAATGACTTCCAAATTAATCAAATTAAAGACATATTGTTTCCTGCTTTGGAAAAAAAAGAGCCGGATTCTACTAAACGCCTTGATGAAAAAGGGCTGGAGTCAGTCTCAGGAAATAACGTCAAACTGCAAATAAATGTTAAAAATGGAGTTGATACTGAGCTAGCAAAGAGAATCGTAAAGTTTTTAAAAGACAGTAAATTAAAAGTCCAAGGCTCAATCCAAGGAGATACGGTTAGAGTATCTGGACCAAAAAGGGATGTTCTACAAGAATCAATTGCCTTAATTAAGAGTCAAGTTAACGATTATCCTTTAAATTTCGAAAATTTTAGGGATTAATGCATGGCAAAAACATTATTTGAAAAAGTTTTTGATCAACATGTAGTCTCTCAAAAAAATGATACTTTTCTTGTTTATATTGATAGGCATCTAATACATGAAGTAACTAGTCCACAAGCTTTTGAGGGTCTTAAGTTATCCAAAAGAAAACTTTGGAGAAAAGAATCTATTGTTGCCGTTCCAGACCATAATGTTCCAACCACAAAAAGAGAAGAGGGTATAGTTGATCCAGTTTCAAGAACCCAGGTAGAGACGTTAGACAAGAACTGTAAAGAACACTCTTTGCTTCAGTTTGATATGAGAGATCAAAGACAAGGGATTGTTCATGTTATTGGTCCTGAGCAAGGGCTAACACTTCCTGGTATGACAATTGTATGTGGTGATTCTCATACGAGTACACACGGTGCTTTTGGTTCGCTTGCAATGGGGATTGGGACATCTGAAGTTGAGCATGTTATGGCAACGCAATGTTTAATTTTAAAAAAATTCAAAACATTAAAAGTTGATGTTTCTGGAAAATGTCATCCTTTAGTAACAGCGAAAGATATTGCTCTTTATATTATTGGACAAATCGGTACTGCCGGGGGAACAGGCTATGCAATTGAATTTACTGGCGAGGCTATTAGAAATTTGACAATGGAAGGCCGAATGACTATATGTAATATGGCTATTGAGGCCGGTGCTAGATCTGGTATGGTTGCGGTTGACCAAACAACAATTGATTATTTAAAAGATAAGCCTTTTGCTCCACAAGGAAGTTTATGGGAGCTGGCAGTTGAAAAATGGAAAACATTGCATTCAGATAATGATGCAGTATTTGATAAAGAAATAAATTTAATTGCTGAGAATATCGAGCCTCAAGTTACCTGGGGAACTTCGCCTGAGATGGTTGCTGGTATTAGCCAATCCATTCCTGATTCAGAATCAATAAGTGATAACAGAAAAGGTGATTTTATAAGAGCCCTAAAGTATATGGACTTGAATGAAAAGACAGCTATTGTTGACATTAAGCTTGATAAGATTTTTATAGGCTCATGCACTAACTCAAGAATAGAAGATCTAAGAGATGCAGCAAAAGTACTAAAAGGAAAAAAAATACATGACTCCATCAAACTTGCTATTGCTGTTCCAGGTTCTGGAATTGTAAAAAAACAGGCAGAGTTTGAAGGTTTGGATAAAATTTTTATTGATGCTGGCTTCGAATGGCGTGATCCAGGTTGTTCAATGTGTTTGGCAATGAATGCTGACAGACTTGAGGATGGGGAAAGATGCGCCTCAACATCAAATAGAAACTTTGAGGGTAGACAAGGCAAGGGGGGAAGAACGCACCTAGTAAGCCCTGCTATGGCCGCAGCTGCATCGATCTATGGTAAATTTATTGACATAAGGAATGAAATTAATGGATAAATTTAACACTATAATCAGCAACGCAATTCCACTTGATAGATCAAATGTTGATACAGATGCAATAATCCCTAAGCAATTTTTAAAGTCGATTAAAAGATCAGGTTTTGGTCCGAATCTATTTGATGAATGGCGCTATCTTGATCATGGTGAACCCGGGATGGATAATTCAAAAAGAAAAATTAATCCTGATTTTGTTTTAAATAAAATTGAATATACAGATTCTCAAATACTGTTAACAAGAGAGAACTTTGGCTGTGGCTCAAGCCGTGAACATGCGCCTTGGGCATTGTTGGACCATGGAATTAAGGTTATTTTGGCAGAGAGTTTTGCTGATATTTTTTATAACAATTGTTTTAAAAATGGAATTCTTCCAATTTTTCTTAAAAAAAACGAAATCAATAAATTATTTAATTCAATAACAGATACACCAGATTTACAATTACAAATAAATCTTTCGGAACAAAAAATATATCTTGGTGATGATTCATTTACTGATTTTGAAATCGACCCATTTAAAAAACATTGTCTTTTAAATGGGTTAGATGAAATTGGTTTAACCCTGGAACAGTCACACGAAATTAAAAATTTTGAAATAAGTTATTTCAAAAAAAACCCATGGCTAGTCAAGCAGAAAGTTTAAGTTTTATATGAATATTTTAGTTTTACCAGGTGATGGCATAGGTCCAGAAATTGTTGATCAAGCTGTTGAAATCATTAAGATTTTGTCTCCTGATTTTAAATTGAATTATGGTTTAATTGGTGGAGCTGCCTATGATGCCCACAGCGACCCTTTCCCAAGCGATACTCTTGATAAAGCGCTAAGTGCCGACTCAGTTCTTCTGGGAGCAGTCGGTGATTGGAAATATGACAAATTACCTAGGGATAAGAGACCTGAAAGAGGGTTGTTAAGAATCCGCACAGCATTAAATCTTTTTGCAAATTTACGTCCAGCAATTCTTTATCCTCAACTTGCTGAAGCTTCAACATTAAAGCCAGAAATCGTTTCTGGACTTGATATTTTAATTGTTCGTGAGTTAACGGGAGATATATATTTCGGACAACCTAGGGGTATTGAAAAAAATAATCATGGTGAGAGGGAAGGCATCAACACTATGAGATATTCAGAATCTGAAATCAGAAGAATTGGGCATGTTGCTTTTAAAATGGCTCAGTTAAGAGGAAAAAAGCTTTGCTCAGTTGATAAAGCGAATGTTTTAGAAGCAACTGAACTTTGGAGGGAGGTGATGACTGACCTTTCTTCTCACTATCCTGATGTTGATTTATCTCATATGTATGTTGATAATGCAGCCATGCAGTTAATTCGTGAACCTAAACAGTTTGATGTGATGGTTACGGGAAATATTTTTGGGGATATCTTATCAGATGAGGCGTCAATGTTGACTGGTTCAATCGGAATGTTGCCTTCAGCATCTCTCGATGAAAATCAAAAAGGATTGTATGAGCCAAGTCATGGATCTGCTCCAGATATTGCGGGTAAAGATATTGCTAATCCAATTGCTACTATTCTCTCAGTAGCTATGATGTACAAGTACACATTTAATGAAATAAATAAGGCAGAAAAAATTGAAAAAGCTGTAGGTAAGGTTTTAAATGACGGTTATCGCACGCTTGATATTATGAGCAAGGGTTGCAAACAAATTGGATGTAAACAGATGGGTGAATTAATTCTTAGGAATATTATTAATGAGTAAATTTAAAGTTGGCTTTGTCGGATGGAGAGGGATGGTTGGCTCTGTTCTTATTTCAAGAATGGTTCAAGAAAACGATTTTAAAAACATATCCTCATTTTTCTATACGACATCCCAGGTGGGAGAAAAATGCCCTTTTAGTTTTTCAGACTGCGATAAGCTCCTGGATGGATATAATTTGGATGAACTAAAGAAGATGGATATTATCCTGACTTGCCAAGGCTCTGACTATACAAAGAAAGTTTATCTGGATCTCAGAGATTCAGGTTGGAATGGTCATTGGATTGATGCTGCTTCACATCTCCGAATGGAAAATGATGCAATCATTATTCTTGATCCAGTTAACAGGGACTTAATCGATTCTTCATTCAAGCAGGGTATAAAAACATGGGTTGGCGGAAACTGTACTGTTTCTTTAATGCTGTTGGCCATTCACGGACTAGTCAAAGAAAATTTAGTTGAGTGGGTGTCGTCTATGACCTATCAAGCTGCCAGCGGAGCTGGTGCTAACAATATGAGAGAGCTGTTAGGACAAATGGGATATCTTTACAACTCTGTATCAGATTTGTTGCATGATAAAAATAGCCCAATTTTAGATATTGATGAAAAAGTATCAGAGTCATTTGAAGGTAAAGATTTTCCAAAATCATATTTTGGAGAAGCTCTTGCAGGAAGCGTCATTCCTTGGATAGACTCTGACTTAGGAAATGGTCAAAGTAAAGAGGAGTGGAAAGGTCCAAATGAGACACTTAAAATCCTGAACACTAATTACGAACCGTTTAAAGTTGATGGGCTGTGTGTTCGAATTGGTACTATGCGTTGTCATAGTCAAGCAATTACCATCAAACTAAAAAAAGATTTATCAGAAGAAAATGTCCTACAAAAAATTTCTAATGGTAACGATTGGGTTAAATTAGTACCAAATGATAGGGAAAATTCTATTCATAATTTATCACCTACAAAAGCCTCTGGAAAGTTAGATATTTTGGTAGGTCGTGTAAGGAAGTTAAATCTAGATAATAATATGTTCTCTTTATTTACGGTTGGCGATCAATTATTATGGGGCGCTGCTGAGCCATTGAGAAGAATCTTGAGTATAATAACGAAATGAAAATCCATTTAATAAAATTAATCTTTACCGCTTTCATAGCATTTATGACAATTTCCGTAAATGCTTTTCAGTTGGGAAAAATTACTGTTAATTCTAAGCAAGAGCAGCCTCTAAATGCGGATATTGAGGTAATTATCACTAAAACTGATGATTTAACTAAAATGGTTCCTTCAATCGCATCTAAAGAAGACTTCGAATCTCAGGGTATTGAAAGACTTCCGGTGCATTCCAATATTGATGCAAATTTTGTTAAAAATTCTGAAGGAAAAACCTACCTCAAGCTTAAAAGTAGTAATCCAGTAAAAGACCCATTTCTAGATTTACTGATCCAGATTGATTCTGAAAGTGGAAGAAATTATCGTGAATATACGGTTCTATTAGACCCAGCTGATCCGATGGATAAGATCATTAACGAAAACTTAGAAAAAGATAAAGAGGCGAAAGAAGCTTCCAAAGAGCCTGCAAAAAAATTAGCTGAAGGTAAATCTGTTGAAATTGAAAAAAAGCCGATCAAATTAGAGGAAAAAAATCCTAAGCAAGTTGAAGAGCAGGAAATTAAACAAGAGCCTGTAAAAGCTGAAAAAAAAGAATTAAAAGATGAAAAAGTTAATACGGTTAAATCGACTCCTGGAAAAACTCTGTATCAGATAGGTCGAGAAAATAGTCTTTCGGGGATTACTCTAGAGCAGATGGTAGTGGCTATATTTTTGAATAATAAAAAAGCATTTGCTGAAGAAAATCTAAATGGATTGAACAAAAACCAGGTCCTTACTATTCCTAACAAAGAATTTTTTGATGACTTCAGTCATCTAGAGGCTAGAAAAATTTTAAAAGAACAGAATGGTTTGTGGAAAAAATTAAGTCAATCAGCAGACAAACCAAAGGTTGAAGCAAAGCTTGCTGATAAACCAAAAGTTGAAGCAATATCTGTTGATAAAGCGAAGATTGATGCTGAAAATGAAAAAATAAAAAATTTAGAACGTAAACTTGCTGAGGCTGAAAGAAAACTGCAAACGGTTACTGAAAAAAAATTAGATAGCGAAGAAGGTCTTAATATCGAAGATAAACAAGATATTTTAGAATTTGAAGATATTGGATTTTCTAAAGACATGGAGGAAAATGATGATGTATTTACTTCATCAATAACACCTAATGATGAAATCAAAGAGACAATAATTACAGATAATGAAAAAAAACAAGACAATCTTTTAATTGTGTTAGTTTTGCTTTTCGTTATCGTTCTTATTGCTGGTATAGCTTTTATTTTAAGCAAAAAGCGTAAGTCATCAAGCGAGTCATTATTTAGTAATAATGTCACTAATGATTCAGACAATGATGTTATCAATGAGTTTGGTAATAGTAATATTAATGATGAAAATAAAACTAATTTTTAATTGTTTGAATTAATCAAATTACTTTCAGTTCTTTTTCTACTTTTTCATGTAAGTAGTTTTCAATTAACAGAAAATATCTTACTGTTTCTGATTTTATTTTCTTTGCTTAGTTATTTTAAGTTTGAAATTTTAAAGTTTCTATACAAATTAAAATATTTAATTGTAAGTATTTTTTTGATCTATCCATTATCAATTCCAGGAGAAATAGTTTTTTCAATTGGAGTAATTCAATTTACTCAGGAAGGTATTTTGATTGGCTTATCCCAGGTAATTAAGCTATTGAATCTTTTTTTTATTGCTAGAATTTATACGTTAAAAACTAATAACAGTGATGTTATTAATTCAGTAATGTATTTTGTTTATCCTTTAAAATTCATGTCAATTAACGTTAAAAAAATTCACAAAATGATTTTTCTTTCCTTTGAATATTTTTATCTTTTAAATGAAAGGAATATAAATTTAAAAAAGCCAATATTTACCCTTAGTAGCTTACTGAATGACACAACTAAATTAAAAGTATCTGTCCCTTCTTTAAAGATTAATTTATTGGGTTACTTTTATATTTCTTTATTTGTTATTTCAATCATAATGTCTTTATGAGATATGCCGCAATTGTAGAATATTTAGGTAAAAATTATTCAGGATTTCAAATTCAACCAAATGTTAAGACAATTCAAGGTTGTTTAGAGGATTGTTTATCCAGGATAGCAAACGAGTCAATTAAAATAGAAGCTTCTGGTAGGACTGATGCTGGAGTACACGCACTCGGCCAGGTTTTTCACTTTGATACCTTATCGGTAAGATCAATAAATTCTTGGGTAAAAGGCACCAATTCATTTTTACCTGATGACATAAAAATACGATGGATTAATGAAGTAGAGCAAGATTTTCATGCAAGGTTTAATGCCCTTAAGAGAGAATATCAATATTTACTTTATTTAAATAAAACGAAGTCTGCTATTTGGAATGATCTCTCTGGTTGGTATTCAAGTGACTTAAACTTTTCCATTTTAGATGAAGCACTTTATTTGTTTAAGGGTAAGCATAATTTTAGTAGTTATCGATCCTCAGAGTGCCAATCAAAAAAACCCATCAAAGAAATTTATGAGGCATCATATATTCATAAAGATTCTTTTATTCTTTTTAAATTTGTTGCAGATGGATATCTTCATCATCAAATAAGAAATATGATGAGTGTAATATTAGAAGTTGCTTCTGGAAAAAAAGAAAAGGATTATATCGACTTCTTATTTAAGGTGAAAGACAGAACCAAGGCCTCAAATACTTTTTTACCAAATGGTCTCTATCTTGCTAACATTGAATATGATAAAAAATTCAAAATACCTTTTTTAAATAATAAAATATTATTATGAATAACATAAAAGTTAAAATTTGCGGAATAACTAATCTACAAGACGCGATGGTTGCTATTGATTGCGGTGCAGACGCTCTCGGTTTTGTTTTTTTCGAAAAAAGTGCTCGTTATTGTAATCCAGAGAAAGCGCATGAAATTGTTAGACAATTACCCCCATTTATTTCCGTGGTAGGACTTTTTGTAGATGGTGATAAGGATACTATTCAAAAGATACTCGATAAAAATTTTTTGAATGTTCTGCAATTTCACGGTTCAGAGTCAAGTGCCTATTGCAGCTCATTTAATTTTCCATTTATTAAAGTAATTCCAGCAAAAAAAGATTTAGATATCACAAAATATAGCACTGATTTTATTGACGCGAAGGCTTTTCTCATTGATACTTTTGATAGCGAAAGCTTTGGTGGTACTGGAAAAACCTTTGATTGGTCATTAATCCCTAAAAATCTAGCAAAACCATTAATTATTGCGGGCGGGTTAAATGAAAAAAATGTCGTTGAACTTATTAATTTGGCAAAACCTTATGCAGTGGATGTTAGTGGGGGAGTCGAAGATGGCCAAAAAGGTATAAAAGATAAAATTTTAATGAAAACATTTATTAAGGCAGTAAAGTATGCAGAATTATAATTTCCCTGACATTGATGGACATTTTGGACCTTATGGAGGAACATTCGTTGCTGAGACACTCATCGAGGCATTAGATGAGCTTAAGGAGATGTATGCTAAATATCGAGATGATAAAGATTTTTTAGCTGAATTTAATCACGATCTTAAGCATTTTGTTGGTCGACCCAGCCCTATTTATTTTGCAGAACGCTTAACTAATAAAATTGGTGGTGCAAAAATATATTTTAAAAGGGAAGATTTAAATCATACCGGTGCACATAAAGTCAATAACACTGTCGGACAGGCATTGCTTGCAAAAAAAATGGGAAAACCAAGAGTTATTGCAGAAACCGGGGCTGGACAGCATGGTGTAGCAACTGCAACAATTGCGGCAAGATTAGGCCTAGAATGTGTCGTTTATATGGGTGCTGAAGATGTTAAACGTCAAAGTCCTAATGTGTATCGAATGAAGTTATTAGGTGCAACCGTTATCCCGGTCGAAAGTGGCTCCAAAACGTTAAAAGATGCATTAAATGAAGCGCTTAGGGATTGGGTAACAAATGTAAGTAATACCTTTTATATTATTGGCACAGTTGCCGGACCTCATCCCTATCCGATGATGGTAAGAGATTTTAACTCCGTTGTGGGAAAAGAGGCTATAACACAAATGGATGAGCTTGTAGGCTCTCAACCAGATGCAGTCGTTGCTTGTGTTGGAGGCGGATCGAATGCGATGGGTATTTTTTACCCGTATATTTCCTTCAAAGATACAAGGCTAATTGGTGTTGAGGCAGCTGGTGATGGAATCGAGACTGGAAGACATGCAGCTCCACTGACCGCAAATAGCCCTATTGGTGTTTTACACGGTAATAGAACTTATATGATGCAAAATGAAGAAGGACAAATCATTGAAACCCACTCTGTTTCTGCTGGGCTTGACTATCCTGGTGTTGGCCCAGAACACTCCTGGTTGAAAGATATCGGCCGTGCGGAGTATGTAGCAATTAAGGACGATGAAGCATTAGCAGCTTTCCACAATTTGTGCCGAACGGAGGGAATTATTCCAGCTTTGGAGACCAGCCATGCAATAGCTTATGCTGAAAAACTTGCTAAGGAAATGGGACCAGATAAAACCATCTTAGTAAATTTATCTGGAAGAGGGGATAAAGACATAAACACAGTAGCAGGTATAGCTGGAATCAAAATTTAGGAAAGTAAATGAGCAGAATAGAACAAGTATTTAAAGATCTAAAAAAACAAAACAAAAAGGCTTTGATTCCATTTATTACTGCAGGGGATCCTTCTGTTGATTTAACCTTAAAAATACTACATCAAATGGTAAAGTCAGGCGCTGATATGATTGAAATTGGAATTCCTTTTTCTGATCCTATGGCAGATGGTCCAGTCATTCAAAGAGCCAGTGAGCGTGCATTAGCAAATAATGTTGGAATTAAAAAAACTTTTGAAATTGTTAAAGACTTCAGATCAACCAATAAAACAACCCCGATTATTTTAATGGGCTATGCTAATCCAATAGAGGCAATTGGACTCGATCAATTTTTAACGCTTTGCAAAGATTCGGATATTGACGGTGTGATTACTGTAGATTATCCGCCTGAAGAGTCAGAGAATTACGTAAAAAAACTGAAAGAAATTAATGTTGACGCAATATTTTTATTAGCTCCTACAACTGAAAAACAAAGAATTGAGAAGATAATTAAACAAGCTAGTGGTTTTTTGTATTATGTTTCACTAAAAGGCGTAACTGGTGCTCAAAATATAGATATTGACCAAGTTAAAGGTAGAGTCCATGAAATTAAAGAACTTACAAATCTGCCAGTTGCAGTCGGCTTCGGTGTTAGAGATCCTGAGACCGCAAAAAAAGTGGCTGAATTTTCTGACGCGGTTGTGATCGGAAGCAGAATAATTCAAGAGGTTGAGTCATCAAGCGAGGATAACCTTATTCCAAATATTGCTAGCATTGTTGAGTCAATAAAGGAGGCAATTTAATATGAGTTGGTTGAAAAATGTAATTCCTCCAAAGATTAAGAAGATTGTTGGAACTGTCAAAAAAAGAGTGCCAGACGGTATTTGGCATAAATGTAAATCTTGTCAGACCGCCCTGTATAACTCTGACCTTGAAAAAAATTTATATGTTTGCCCAAAATGTGATCATCATCATAGATTACCAGCCAAAGAGAGATTAAAGCTTTTATTTGACACTGTTGGCCAAAAAGAAATCTTACAAAATATTAAGCCTAAAGATCCGCTCAATTTTGTTGATACAGCACCTTATAAAGATAAGTTAGCTGAATCCCAAGAAAAATTTCAAACAAATGAGGCATTGATCGTCCTAACTGGAAAGATTGAGTCTGTTCCAGTCACTGCTGCAGCCTTTGAATTTTCATTCATGGGAGGTTCTATGGGAGCCGCAGTAGGAGAAAGATTTGTTAAAGCTGTAGAATTCTCAATTGAGAATAAGACTCCCTTCATTTGTTTTTCTGCAAGCGGAGGTGCAAGAATGCAGGAAGGTTTATTCTCATTAATGCAAATGGCAAAAACTAGCGCAGCATTAACATCCTTAAGTAAAGCTAAACTTCCTTTCATCTCAATTTTAACTGATCCAACGATGGGAGGCGTTTCTGCAAGCTTTGCAATGTTGGGCGATGTAATTATTGCAGAACCTAATGCACTCATTGGTTTTGCAGGACCTAGAGTTATTGAGCAAACTGTTCGAGAAAAGTTACCTAGCGGTTTTCAAAGAGCAGAATTTCTTTTAGAGCATGGGGCAATTGATTTCATTGTTGATCGTCGTGAGATGCGAAAATCATTGGTAAATATTATTACAAAACTAAATAGGCCTTAATTGACCTCCAGTCTTGAAACATTACTTTCTCATCTTGAGCTTAGAACAAGTAAATTAATTGACCTAAACTTAGAGCGAGTATTGCAGTTAAAAGATAGATTATCTATTAACCCAAGATTTAAAATTATTACCGTTGCAGGAACTAACGGAAAAGGGAGCATTTGTTTTTATTTAAACGAGTTTTTACTTAAAAAAAATAATTTAAATGTAGGGCTTTACACCTCACCACATTTTTTTAAATTTAACGAACGTATAAAAATTAATGGTAATGACGTTACCGATCAGGAGTTAGTTGATGCGATTAATTTAATTTTAAAAAATGATAAAGATCAACATTTAACGTATTTTGAAATCACAACACTGGCTGCAATAATTATTTTTGAAAAATATAAGATTGATATAGCGATTCTCGAGGTTGGTTTAGGTGGGAGACTTGATGCTGTCAACGCATTTGATTCTAATATTTCAATTATTTCATCTATTGGTATGGATCATACTGAGTACTTAGGAAATACTATTAATAAAATAGCCTATGAAAAGTCAGGGGTAATGAGGCCTGAAAAAATATGTATTATTGGAGAGGAAATCAATAATTTAGCACTTATCGAAGCTGCAGATAAAGTGAAAGCAAAAGCTTTTATTTATAATAAAGATTTCTCTTATAAAAGTATCACCAAAATTTTTAATAAGAAAACCTCAAATCACCACAATATTCTCAATAAAGATGAAATTTCAAAGAAAAATTTATCTTGTGCAGTATTTGCTCTTCAAGAACTTGGATTTAATTATGAATATGAGGATTTTATTGATGTTGCAAATAAAATTTTTTTTGGCAGATTTAATGTCATTGCAGAGTACCCTGAAGTAATTATTGATGTCGCTCATAATGAAGATAGCTTAAAAAATCTGGTTATTAAAATTAATAAACTTCCTAAAAAGAGAACGCGGTTTATTTTTTCAATTTTAAAAGATAAAAATTTTAAAGATTTGGTTAGTATATTTAATACCTTGGATAATGATTTTGATTGGTTCATTGCCCCTCTTAACACTGATAGAGCTGAGGGGGTTAATACAATAAACTCCGCGTTAACAAAGTCAGGCCATAAGGCTATTTATCAATTTAATTCTATTAATGAAGCCTACAAACAGGCTTATAAGGCCTCTGGAAAAGATGATAGAATAATTGTATTCGGCAGTTTTTATGTAATTAGTGAAGTTTTTAAAGGCCAAGATTATGTCAATAAATAAAGATGACCCATTCTCAGAAGCGATACAGTTAAAAAAAGCTAAGAGAAGACTCATTGGTGCAATTATCATTTTTGTTTTCTTACTGGTACTATCCATCTTTTTTATTGAAGACCGTTCACTTTTAAATGAAAAAGATCTTAAAATTTCCTTCATAGATGAAAATAACCACCCAATTGATGAAATTATCGATGAGGTATCCTCAGAAATATCATCATCTAGCTATTATATTCAGGTCGGAATTTTCTCTGACCTGATGAAGACAAAACAACTGTCTGAAAATATAAAAAAAAAAGGAGTGGATTGTAGTATAGATAAATTGCAGATCAAAGACAAAGAAATGTACCGTATTAAAACTATAAGCTATGAATCTTTTTCTGATGCTGAAAAAATTTTAGAAATCTTACAAAGTAATAAAGTAGGTGGCATCATAAAAAATAATAATAATTTATGACCACTTTTGACTATTTTGTTTTATTTGTTTTATTAGTTTCATCTCTGTATGGTTTTTATAGGGGGTTAGTAAAAGAAGTTCTATCAATTGTGGGTTTGGTGTTATCTTTTTATCTTGCTTCACGATACTCTGATTTACTTATTGGATTGCTGCCTATTAATGAGCCAGCTGAATGGGCAAACCTTTTTGCTTTTATAGTTATTTTTATCTCTACGTTAATTTTTTTCTCAATTTTATCTAAGTTGATTACTAAAATTATTAAAGCTTCCGGATTGAGTTTCTTAAATCGAATTCTTGGAATGAGTTTTGGTATCCTAAGAGGATTATTTTTTATTTTATTGCTTGTTTATGTTGCTAATCTAATACCATTCATAAATCTGATTAATAAAGAAAATTCAATTCTCATGCCATTTTTAGATCCAATCTTTGCAATTGTTTTGGACTATTTGCCAAAATACCAGCCAACCCATGTAGAATATGAATATCAAGAAATTACTAGGGAGTTATTCTAATGTGTGGAGTCATTGGTATTGTCTCTAATAATCCTGTAAATCAGTTGCTCTATGATGGCTTACTGGTTCTTCAACATAGGGGCCAAGATGCTGCTGGAATTGTTACTACAGATGGTAACAGGTTCTATATGCACAAAAATAATGGCCTCGTAAAAGATGTTTTCCAAACGCGACACATGCGAAATCTTATTGGAAATGCCGGTATAGCACATGTGCGTTACCCAACAGCTGGTTCATCATCAGCTGCTGAAGCTCAACCTTTTTATGTAAATTCACCTTTTGGAATTGTGTTAGGCCATAACGGAAACCTTACTAATTCAGATAAACTCAAGGAAGATATGTTTAAACAGGATTTGAGGCATATTAATACCAACTCAGATTCTGAAGTATTGATTAATGTTTTAGCTCATGAATTGGTTGAGTCATCAAAAAAAAGTGTTTTAACGTCTGATGTTATTTTCGATGCGGTAACATCTTTATATCATAGATGTAATGGAGCATTTGCAGTTGTTTCGATGATAGCCAACTTTGGTCTCTTGGCTTTCCGAGATCAGCATGGTATTAGACCCCTGGTTATAGGTAAAAGGGATACTGAGGATGGACCAGAATATGTAGTTGCTTCAGAAAGTGTTGCTTTGGATGTTCTCGGATTTGAGCTCCTTAGAGACGTGGAGCCAGGAGAAGCTATTTTTATAGATCTCAATGGTAACTTTTTTTCTAAGAAATGTGTTTCAAATAAGAAGAAAAGTCCATGTATTTTTGAGTATGTTTATTTAGCAAGACCGGATTCTGTTCTTGATGGCATTTCTGTTTATCAAACAAGGTTAAATATGGGCGACTCCTTGGCAAAAAGAATCAAAGAAAAATGGAAAGATGAAAATATCGATGTTGTTATTCCAATTCCCGATACTAGCAGACCATCTGCACTTCAAGTGGCATTAAAATTAAATATTGATTTTAAAGAAGGATTTGTTAAAAATAGGTACATTGGTAGAACGTTTATTATGCCGGGACAAGCTGTTAGAAAAAAATCGGTAAGACAAAAACTTAATCCTATAAGTATTGAATTTAAAAATAAAAATGTTCTTCTAATAGATGATTCTATAGTTCGAGGAACAACTTCAAAAGAAATTGTTGAGATGGCTAGGGATGCTGGAGCAAAAAAAGTCTTTCTTGCATCTGCAGCCCCACCAGTTAAATTTCCAAATGTTTATGGTATCGACATGCCATCACGGAATGAATTAATTGCTTTTAATAAAACTGAGGTAGAAATATGTAAAGAAATTGGTGCTGATGGAGTAATTTATCAGAATCTTGATGATTTAAAATCAGGAATCAGCAAAGAAAATAAAGTCTTAACAAACTTTGATTCATCCTGCTTTGATGGAAAATATGTAACCAATGACATTAGTGAGGATTATTTAAATATGATTGAATCTTTAAGGGCAGACTCAAGCAGTAATCAAAAGCCAAAAAACTCAATTACTCAATTAGATTTAAATCTAATCACTAGCGAAGACAATGATGTCGATGATGTCATTGAGCTATAAGTTGACCATTCACAAATTTTTGTCCATAATTTGTTTGCGTTGATTTGCACCAGCTTGCTAGCGCATAATTTAATTTAGCTAAACTGAGGATTGCCTGTTTTTAAACATGCCTAATATGAAAAAAAATACAAAAAATTTTGAAACAGATGCCGTTCGTGCAGGCATTGAAAGATCTCAATTTGGTGAACATTCAGAAGGATTGTTCTTAACGTCAAGTTTTGTTTTTAAGAATGCTCAGGAGGCGGCTGATCGTTTTTCAGGAAAAACTGATGGTAATGTCTATAGTAGGTTCACTAATCCCACAGTAAAAAACTTTGAAGACAGGTTGGCGTCGCTTGAAGGAGCGCAGCAATGTATTGCAACATCATCAGGAATGTCAGCAATTTTAGCTACCTTTATGGCGCTATGTAAACCCGGCGATCACGTGGTTGCTTCAAAAAGTATTTTTGGAACTTCTATTCAGCTTTTTAATAATTTTTTCTCAAAATGGGGTTTACGGGTAACTTATGTTCAGTTATCAGACTTGGAAGCTTGGAAAAATGCTGTTGAAAAAAATACAAAACTTTTTTTTATAGAGACCCCATCAAACCCGTTAACAGAGATTGTAGATATTCAAAAACTTTCATTAATTTCGAAATCAGCAAAGATTAAATTAATTGTCGATAATTGTTTTTGTACGCCAGCAATTCAGAAGCCTTTGGAGCTTGGGGCTGATATTGTAATTCACTCAGCAACCAAATATCTTGATGGTCAGGGAAGGTGTCTTGGTGGCGCAGTTCTAGGTAAAAAGAATATTATGAAAAATGTATATATTTTTTTAAGAAATTCTGGTGTTACATTGAGTCCATTTAATGCATGGATTTTCCTAAAAGGACTGGAGACTCTTCAAATAAGAATGGAGAGACAGTCAGAAAATGCACAAAAACTAGCTTCTTATCTTGAGAGTAGTAAAAATATTTCTCGGGTTTTTTATCCCGGTTTAAAAAGTCATGCTCAGTTCAGTATCGCAAATAAACAGCAAAAACTTGGAGGCGCAGTTCTATCATTTGAAGTCAATGGAGGTAAGAAGGCAGCATGGAAATTGATTAATCAAACTAAATTACTTTCTATAACTGCAAATTTAGGTGATACCAAAACCACAATAACTCATCCTGCAACAACTACTCATTCAAGATTAACTCAAGCTGAAAGAGATGATTCAGGAGTGAGCGATAGTCTTATTCGAATAGCTGTTGGCCTTGAAAATATTGAAGATATTAAAGCTGATCTTCACATTTAACTTATCACTACTTTAAACACTTTTACCCAGTCATTTAGCGCTAAGCCATGCTAAAATAAAGGTAATATTTATAATAAAATTTACACAAATTATATGACTAATTTTGCCAAAGAAACCCTTCCAGTAAGCCTTGAAAATGAAATGAAAAAATCCTACCTTGATTACGCAATGAGTGTAATTGTTGGTAGAGCATTACCTGATGTCAGAGATGGATTAAAACCAGTTCATAGAAGAGTTTTGTTTGCTATGCATGAATTAAGTAATTCTTATAATCGACCATATAAAAAATCTGCCAGAATTGTCGGTGATGTCATCGGTAAATATCACCCACATGGAGATACTGCAGCTTACGATACGATCGTTAGGATGGCTCAGGATTTTAGTTTACGTTATATGTTGGTTGATGGACAAGGTAACTTTGGTTCAATTGACGGAGATAATGCCGCTGCAATGCGATATACCGAAATTAGGATGTCTAAAATCTCTCATGAACTTTTAGCTGATATAGACAAAGATACAGTAGATTTTGGCCCAAATTATGATGGCTCCGAAAATGAACCCCTGATTATGCCCGCAAAGATTCCTAATTTATTAATCAACGGTAGCTCAGGAATTGCTGTTGGTATGGCAACCAATATTCCACCTCATAATCTATCTGAAGTAATTGATGCTTGTGTGGAAATTCTAAAAAATCCATCTATCTCTATTGATGAATTAGTAAATTTTATTCCAGGGCCTGATTTTCCTACGGCTGCAATAATCCATGGAAATTCAGGTATCAAAGAAGGATATCGCACTGGTAGGGGTAGGGTTGTGATGAGGGCTCGTACGCATTTTGAAGAGGCTGATAAAGGTAAAAGAGAAGTTATTATTATTGATGAACTACCTTATCAAGTTAACAAGAAGAACCTACTGGAAAAAATTGCAGAACTTGTGAACGATAAAAAGCTTGAGGGAATATCTGACCTTAGAGATGAATCAGATAAATCTGGGATGCGAGTTGTTATTGAGCTTAAAAGAGGTGAGATTCCTGATGTTGTTTTAAACAATTTGTATAAACAAACTCAGCTTCAAGACTCATTTGGTATCAATATGGTAGCCTTAATTGATGGACAACCAAAATTATTAAATCTCAAGCAAGTTCTTGATGCTTTCTTGAATCATAGAAGAGAAGTAATCACACGAAGAACAGTTTTTGAGCTTAAAAAGGCGAGAGATAGAGGTCATGTTCTTGAAGGCCTTGCTGTTGCTTTAGAAAATGTTGATGAAATGATAAGAATTATAAAATCATCACCCTCTCCAGTTGAGGCACGGAATGAGCTCATGAAAAGAGATTGGAGTTCTAAGGTCGTCACTGCGATGCTTTCAAAAGATAATGCCGCTCTATATCAGCCTGAAGGATTGTTAGCTATTTATGGTTTAAAAGATAGTGGATACAAACTTTCAGATTCTCAAGCGCAAGAAATTTTACAAATGAGGTTGCAAAGACTCACTGGTCTTGAGCAAGATAAAATTGTAAATGAGTATAAGGAAGTGATGGAAGTCATAACAGATCTTATTGACATCCTTAACAAGCCTGACCGAGTAACAACGATGATTCGCGAAGAGTTAATCGAAATAAAAGAATCTTATGGGGACCCCCGAAGAAGTGAGATTGTTGAAAATGCTGAAGATCTTTCCATTGAGGATTTAATCGCCCCCCAAGATATGGTGGTAACTTTATCCCACACAGGATATATTAAGGCTCAGGTTCTGGATGACTATAGAGCACAAAAAAGAGGAGGCCGAGGTAAACAAGCAACTGCTACTAAAGACGATGATTTTATTGATCAAATGTTTGTGGCTAACTCTCACGACAACATTCTTTGTTTCTCTAGTAGAGGACAAGTTTATTGGCTAAAAGTCTACGAAGTGCCACAAGGAAGTAGAATTAGTCGTGGCAAGCCAATAGTGAATCTATTTCCTTTAATGCCTGGTGAAAAAATCAATGCAATATTGACAGTTAAAGAATTTGTGGATAATGAATTTATATTTATGGCTACGGCAAAAGGTACCGTTAAGAAAACACCATTATCAGATTTTTCTAATCCAAGAAAATCAGGAATTATCTCAATAAAACTGGACAACGGAGATTACTTAATAGGTGCAGCAATAACTAAAGGTGAAAATGATGTCGTATTGGTCGCAAATAATGGAAAAGCCGTATGGTTTGGTGAGTCTGATGTGCGAAGCATGGGAAGAAATGCTCGCGGAGTAAGAGGCATGAAACTTGGTGATGGATCAGAAGTTTTATCATTACTAATAGCTGAGAGTGATACACAGTCTGTTTTGGTCGCGACTGAAAATGGATATGGCAAAAGAACTCAGTTATCTGAATTTAGGAGATCGGGCAGGGGGACGCAGGGGGTTAAAGCGATTCAAGTGAGTGATAGAAACGGAAGCGTTGTGGGAGCAAAACTTGTAGGTGACCATGATGAAATTATGTTGATTACAACGGGTGGAGTGCTTATAAGAACCCGAGTTTCTGAAATAAGGGAATTAGGAAGAGCAACGCAGGGCGTGACTTTAATTAATTTAGGTAAGGATGAGAAATTAAGGGGATTAGAGAAAGTCGCTGAAAGTGAACATGATGAAGATGAAGTGGACGCTAATTAATGATAAGCAAACCTTATCCCTGTCAATTTAACTTTTCAGCAGGTCCAGCCATGCTTCCAAAAGAGGTAATGGAAAAAGCTAAGGATGAATTTTTGAATTGGCATGATACCGGTATGTCTGTTTTAGAAATGTCACATCGTGGCAAAGAATACATGAGTATTTTTAAGAAAACAGAAGAAAATCTAAGAGAACTATTCAATATTCCAAACAACTATAAAATTTTATTTCTCCAGGGTGGGGCGATTACACAAAATTTTATGGTCCCAATGAATCTTATTCAAGGTGAGGATGCATCGTATATTGTTTCTGGATATTGGTCTAAAAGAACCTTTAACGACGCTCAAGTTTTTGGCAACATAAACTTAGCCGCATCATCTGAATCTGACAATTATTTAACAGCTCCGAAATATGAAGATTGGAATTTCTCTCCTACTGACAAATATATTCATTTTTGTTTAAATGAAACAATTCATGGAGTTGAATATTTTGAGGATCCAAATATTGAAAATGTTCCAATTGTGGTTGATATGTCTTCAACAATATTATCAAGGCAAGTTGATGTTGCAAAATATGGAGTTATTTATGCAGGGGCGCAAAAAAATATTGGTCCGTCTGGTTTAACGCTTGTGATTGTTAGAGATGATCTTATTGGATACTCACAAAAAGAGACTCCTACTACATTCAATTGGAAGATTCAGTCAGAAAACGACTCTATGATAAATACCCCTTCAACATACAGTATATATATGGCTGGTTTGGTATTTAATTGGTTACTTGATATGGGCGGCTTGGATGTAATTGAGAAAAAAAATATTCAAAAATCAAAAATGTTATATGATTTTATCGACAATTCTGAATTTTATTATAATGAGATTAATAAATCTAATCGCTCTCGAATGAATGTTCCATTCAGAATGATTAAGGATGAATTGACTATGAAGTTTGTTGAAGATGCAGAATTGGCGGGTTTGTATCAAATAAAAGGTCATAGGCTAGTTGGTGGCTTAAGAGCATCCATTTATAATGCTATGCCTATTGAAGGTGTTGAAGCTTTAATAAATTTTATGATGGATTTTGAGTTAAAAAATAAATGAGTAAACTAATAAAATTAAGAGATGCTATTGACAGTATTGATAAAAAAATACTTGATTTAGTATCTAAAAGAGCAAAATGTGCCAAAGAAATTGGTTTCCTAAAAAAAGATGGAGTGGTTTACAAGCCTGAAAGAGAGGCTCAAATTTATCAGAAACTGATTACGCTGAATAGCGGGCCCTTGTCTAATGAAAGCATAAGATCAATTTTCTCCTCCGTAATTTCAAATTGCCGAGCATTAGAAAAAAAATTAACTGTAAGCTTTTTAGGCCCATTAGGAACATTTAGTGAAGAAGCAACGATAAAAAAATTTGGAGAAAATATTGACTTTCTTCCGACCACAAGTATCGATGAAGTTTTCAATAATGTAATCTCAGAAGAGAGCCAATATGGGGTTGTGCCAGTGGAAAACTCAACAGAAGGGGCCGTTAGTAGAACATTAGATCTTCTGCTTAGCTCTGATCTAAAGATATCGGGTGAAATCATCCTACCTGTTCATCATAACCTTCTGACTAACGCTTCATCATTGAAATCAATAAAGAAAATTTATGCCCACGGTCAGTCGCTCGCACAATGTCATAATTGGATTTTAAATAATCTACCACACGTTGAAACACACGCGACTTTAAGTAATGCTGAGGGAGCAAGAATAGCTAAAAACGAAAAGGGTGCCGCAGCTATTGCTAGTATTAGAGCATCCAAGCTATTTAAATTAAAACCACTAAAGCTTAATATTGAAGATGAAAAAAATAATACTACCCGATTCTTAGTCTTAACTACTGACAACAATAAAAGAAGTGGAAATGATAAAACATCTATAGTTGTTGCTACTAAAAATAAGCCGGGTGCCATTGCTGATTTGGTCGGGCCATTTGCCAAACATAAAGTGAGTATGACTAAATTAGAATCTAGGCCTTCAAAAATTGGTATGTGGGAATATGTATTTTTCATTGATATTGAAGGTCATTGGGATGATCCAAAAGTCCAAAAATCGATTGCAGAGGTTGAATCAAAAGCAAGCTTCTTAAAGCATCTTGGATCTTATCCAAAATACTAAATATGTCGATTTCTTTTTTAAAAAATCTTGAACAGATTATGCCTTATGTTGGAGGCATGCCAATTGAAGAGCTTTCAAGAAAAATAGGTATTTCAGAAAATAATATTATTAAACTCGCATCCAATGAAAACCCCTACGGTATAAGCCCGAAAACAAAAAAAGCAATACAGGATTTTATTGATTTTAACTTATATCCAGATGGATCAGGTTACGAGTTAATCAAAACTATTTCAAAAAAATTTAACTTAGATCCTGAACAGGTAGTGCTAGGTAATGGTTCTAATGACATTTTAGAGCTTGCTGCAAGAATAGTTGTTAGTAAAAATTCTGAAATCATGTTTTCTGAGCATGCCTTTGCAGTATACAATCTGGTTGCCAAGAGTATTGGTGCTCAAGAAAACATAATTCCATCTAAAAACTATGCCCACGATTTATTGGCTTTTGAAAAGCATATAAGTAAAAACACAAAATTAATATTTATAGCAAATCCTAATAATCCAACAGGTACTTATATCAATAAAAATGATTTGTATAGATTTATATCAAAAGTTCCATCAGAAGTTTTAATCGTTTTGGATGAAGCTTATGATGAGTATCTCGATGAGGAGGATAAGTCAGAAGCTTTGAAATGGGTTAAAGATTTCAATAACCTGTTGGTAAGCAGAAGTTTCTCCAAAGCCTATGGCTTAGCATCTTTAAGAATAGGTTATGGAATTTCATCAAAAGCCGTTATTGAAATGATTAATCGAGTTAGACAGCCATTTAATGCTAATTCTATTGCTCAGGTTGCAGCAAATGCAGCAATAAAAGATAGTCCATTTGTTGAAATGTCTTATGAAAAAAACAAAGAACAAAAATTATTCATGGAGAATGCTTTTAAATCCCTTAATATTGATTTTATTAAAAGTTATGGAAATTTTATAAGTTTCCAGCTAGGCTCTGCGGATGAAGCAGTAGAGTGTTATGAATATTTATTAAAAAAAGGTATCATACTACGTCCGATTTCAAATTATGGGATGCCAAAATTTTTGAGAGTAAGTATAGGAACACCAAAAGAAAATAAAACTTTTATAGAAGTATTGTCGGAATTTTTAGGAAAAAATAAATGATTATAGTTATGGATAAATCTGCTACAGAATTGCAGATTGAGAATGTTATCAGCAAAATTAAAGACAAAGGCCTTGATGCTTCTGTATCTAAAGGTATAGAAAAAACTGTTATTGGTGCAATTGGTGATGAAAGAGTTCTAGACCCTGAACTTTTAGAATCCTTACCCGGAGTCCAACAGGCTTTACATATTGTTAAACCCTATAAAATAGTTGCTAGAGAGTGGCACAAGGAAGACACTATAATCAATATTGGAGGTCATCTATTAGGCGGAGAAAATATCCAAGTAATATCCGGCCCTTGTTCTGTTGAAACGCCAGAGCAAATGAAAAATTCAGCAGAAGCTGTCAAGGCAGCTGGTGTAAGACTAATGCGTGGCGGTGCATTCAAGCCAAGAACAAGTCCTTATTCTTTTCAAGGTGTTGGTTTTGATGGGCTTGATATGTTTAAAGAAGCTGCCAGTAAAGAGAATTTGCCAATTGTCACTGAATTATTAGATGTCCGCCACTTGGACACTTTCCTGAAAAAAGGTGTTGATGTAATTCAAATCGGTACAAGAAATATGCAAAATTTTGAGTTACTGAAGGAAGTAGGAAAGATTCATGTTCCAGTAATTTTAAAAAGGGGTTTGTCAGCCACTATCTCAGAATGGTTAATGGCTGCAGAATATATAGCCTCTGGTGGTAATCATAATATTATTTTCTGTGAAAGAGGTATAAGAACTTTTGAAACAGCTTACCGAAATGTAATGGATGTTACTGCAGTTCCAGTCTTAAAAAGAGAAACCCATCTACCCGTTATTATCGATCCATCTCATGCTGGAGGTAAAGCCTGGATGGTTCCGTCTTTGGCAAGAGCGGCGATTGCTGCAGGAGCCGACGGACTTCTTGTTGAAATGCATCCAACTCCATGCGAGGCTTGGTGTGATGCTGATCAGGCGATCGATCCAACTGAGCTGAAGAATTTAATGGCTGAACTTTCTCAAATTGCATCAATCTTGAATCGTAAGATTTAATTTAACTCATGAATTCCATGAGTTTTCTTTGCATATTTTTGCTTTAGCTATAATCA
>Ga0209654_1000524_pt1:0-35000 | contig 36832 bp, 32 predicted proteins | sample SaaInl1SG_22_DNA_FD_184646 | JGI IMG/M metagenome (GOLD analysis project Ga0209654, IMG submission 184646) | Marine microbial communities from expanding oxygen minimum zones in the Saanich Inlet - ESP_161SG_22_DNA (SPAdes) (version 2) | ecosystem: Environmental > Aquatic > Marine >... | reverse complement strand
TCTCTAAAAATTTAAACTTTTTTCACCCCTATTACAAACAACAAATACTCAATGAACTTTGCTAAACAAACTTTCGTTTTCTCGTTAGCGGGTGCAAATATACAACTCATTCTCACTCCCGCAACTATTTTTTAAACTCTTTTTTGATTTATTTTTTGAACTTCTTTTAATACCTTGTAAATGCATTAGTTATAGAGGGTTTTTTTTTGATTTTTTTGTTTTTTTTTTTAAGGTTGGTGATAGTGTATGTAGGTTATTGTTTTTAAAATTCCTTATTTATTAGGGTATTGAAATGTCATGTTTGAGGTGTTTTAAGTACATCGTGAATTAAAATTGTAGCATGAATCATCCGTTTTTTATTGGTGTAAATCTTCAAAATTGTGAATAAGATGCTTATCTCTTACTTATTTGAAGTTGTAATATTCTCTTTTTTTAGTGCTACAACTCTAATGAATTGGCACGGGTTAGGGATTGAAGCGTCTGTTTGAGCTCTTTTTGGTACCCTTTATGGTACCTAAAAAGCGAGTGCAGAAAGCCCGACCACAACCTTTTGGCGTGGAAACCCCCAAAAAAAATTAATCTTTTTTCTTGTTCTTTTTTCTGGAATTCATTTTCGCAAACATTTCTTTATACGTTTCTACGTTTATTTTTGCTTTGTTTTCTTCTAATGTTTTAATGAAATCGAAATTTAATTTAGATTCTTGTGGTTTTAACCGGCTGTCTCTAAATGAACTTTGTAGTATGTATTCTATTAAAAAATCTTCGTTTTCTATTTCTGGATTGTATTCTGTTTTTAAGGAGAGTTTGAAAACGTTGGCTGTTGTATTGTACCAAAATGCTTTCCAGCCACTTCTGATACCTTTTATATTTTTAAATGCTGTTTTACCTGTTTGACGATGGATTAATTTAATGAGTATACGACCTTCTGTAGTGGTCATTTTTTTTATTTGATCTGTAAACTCGCCTTCTATATAGTTTTGTATGAGTTTGGTGTATCTTCTTTTTTGGTATTTAGAATCGATTCTATTTAGTCTTGCATGTAAACTGTCTAACCTTTCTGAAGCTAGTTTTGCATAGGGATATGCTTTAAATACCTTTTTTTTGAACCAAAGGTAATAACGAATATCTTCTCTAGAATTAAATTTTGGTTTGGGCAATAACGAGATTTCTTTTAATTGAATAACAACAGAATCTCCTGGTTTTACAAATATATAATCGTCTATATGATTAGGTAACGAGTCTGTTTCTTTTATCTGAGAAAATGCGATAAAAGAAAAAGACATAACATATATGTAGAAAATGTTTTTCATTTTTATTTTAATTGCTAACTAGATATAAGGTTTTAATAATTCTTGTTTTTTGGTTTTTAGACTACAAAATGAATACCAAACTACTTGCTAACTAATTTTATCTATAAAGTCTTGTTCTGTAATTATTGAAATACCTAAGTCTTGTGCTTTTGCCAATTTACTTGGGCCCATATTATCGCCAGCTACAATAAAGTTTGTTTTTTTTGAGATGGATGAACTTACCTTACCTCCATTATCTTCTATGGCTTTTTTTAATTCGTTTCTACTCATTTGATGGAAAACGCCTGAAACTACAAATATTTGTCCTTCTAATTTATTGGTTTGATTTTGTAAACTTTCTTCAGAAACTTTTAATTGAACTCCTACCGACTTTAGTCTGTTAATTAATTGGATGTTTCCTAAATCGGTAGAAAAATCTACAATACTTTGTGCGATTCTTTCTCCAATTTCATCCACATTTATGAGTTCTTCGAAAGTTGCTGCCATTAAATTATCTATAGACTTAAAATGTTTTGCTAGTTTTTTAGCCACAGTTTCTCCTACAAAACGAATACCGAGTGCAAATAGCACTTTTTCAAAAGGAATTTCTTTTGATTTTTTGATACCCGAAATCATATTTTTTGCAGATTTTTCTGCCATACGTTCTAAAGGAATTACCTGCTCTACTTTTAAATCGTACAAATCTGCATAATTTTCTATGAGGCCTTCTTTTCTTAATAAATCTACAGTTTCGCCACCTAAGCCGTCAATATCCATGGCTTTTCTACTAATAAAATGTTGTATTTTTCCTGTAATTTGAGGTGCACAGCCGAATTCGTTTGGGCAATAATGTTTTGCATCACCTTCTGTTCTTACCAAAGGTGTATCACATTCTGGACAATTTGTAGCATATACAGTATGTAAAGAATCTATGGGTCTTTTAGAAAAATCTACTGCTATTATTTTAGGAATAATTTCGCCCCCTTTTTCTACAAAAACGGTATCTTTTTCTCTAATATCTAACTTTTCTATTTGGTCTGCATTGTGCAGAGATGCTCGTTTAACTGTTGTACCTGCTAATTGTACAGGTTCTAAATTTGCTACTGGGGTTATTGCACCAGTTCTACCTACTTGATACGTTATTTCATTTAAAACTGTAGAAACTTGTTCTGCTTTAAACTTATAGGCAATTGCCCATCTTGGAGCTTTAGAGGTGTACCCTAATTCTTCTTGTTGTTGTAAATTATTTACTTTAATAACAACACCATCTGTTTCGTAAGGCAATTGATGCCTTTCTATATCCCAATGATTTACAAACTCAAAAACCTCGTCTATAGATTTTGCTAAAGTGATGGTTTTTGGAGCTTTAAACCCCACATTTCTTGCGTTTTCTAAAATTTGAAAATGCGTTTTGTATTTGCGTTCTTCTGTTACTACTTGATACAATAAACAATCTAAAGGTCTTTTGGCAACTTCTGAGCTATCTTGTAACTTTAAACTTCCGCTTGCAGTATTTCTTGGATTTCTATATGCTTCTTCTCCATTAGCTAATCGCTCTTGATTCATTTTATTAAAACCGTCTAAAGGCAAAATAATTTCTCCTCTCATTTCAAAATTAGAAACAAATTCTTTTTGTATTACTAGTGGTATAGAGCGAATGGTTTTTATATTTTCTGTTACGTTATCACCTTGAAAACCATCTCCGCGAGTTACCGCTTTTACAAATTTTCCGTTTTCATAGGTTAAATTTATAGAAGCACCATCATATTTTAATTCGCAGGTATATTCTATATCTGTACTTCCTAAGTTTTTTTGAATCCGTTTTTCCCAGTCTAACAAATCATCTTTAGAATAAGAATTATCTAAAGAATACATTCTGTTTTTATGTGTAACTGTTTCAAAATTTTTAGTAATTGCCCCCCCTACTCTTTGTGTTGGTGAGTTTGCATCAAAAAACTCTGGATGTTCTTTTTCTAGTGTTTCGAGTTCTTTTAATTTGATATCGAATTCGAAATCAGTAATACTTGCATTATCTAATACATAATAGTTGTAGTTATGCAAGTTTAACTCGTCTCTTAGTTTTTGTATTTTTTGTGCTGCTGTCATTTATTTATTATTCTCTTACTGTGCCAGAAAAATGATTTACTTTTGGATTGATAGGATTTCCAGAGGAACGTCTAAAACTTGCAACTTGTCCCGTATGCCAGATAGCATCTGCAATTGGCCCGTTTATAACATTAAAAAAAGGTATACTTACTTTACCATCGTTTTTTACCGAAAACTGTGCTAAATTTTTACTTACTTTTACTTTTTTACTTACAGCTTCGATGTTTAATAAAGTTTGCTTTCTCATTGCTATAAACGTCATTTTAGACTTTTCTACCTCTTGATTAACTGTTGTTTTGGTTAAACGCAACATCATGTTAGACAAATCGTACAGATGATTTATGGTGGCTTGACAATTTCTACCTTCGCCTTTAGGTTGGTATGCCAAATCTTCTGATCTTAAACCATTGGTTGCCCAATAGTATCTAAAGCCTAAACCATCAATCATTCTAACTACTATGTTTTGTGCTGTGTATTTTTCATCCATCTTGGGTATTTCGTAATATGGAAGTTTTTCTTGTGCATTTATTAACACAGTTAAAAATAATAGACTTGTTAGGAATACTCTAAATTTCATTGCTATTTGTTTTAATGGCTAAATTAAGGAGAATATTCTTTTTTACACACAGTAACACATAAAACATAAATCTATTAGGAGAAAATTTCTTTTTCAAAGATTTGGCAAGCAAGTTTAGCCACGATTGAAATGGCATCCTTTTTATGCTAAACTAGATTCACTAACTTTGAAGTTAAAGAAATGAAGTTTTTTAAAAAACGTGGTTTTGATATATACAGCATAAAAAGATATAATGTAAAGCGTGAAATAGCTTCTTAAAAAGAAACCCGAAACAGAAATTTGAAACGGGTTTCTACATTCATTTTTACATGAACGAATTTGCACTAAGAGTATTTTTATAAAATCCTGATACAAAATAAGGATGATACATTAATAGTAGGTATATCTTCTAACTTTTGCAATGTGTTTTGCTAAACGAATTACTTGATGCGAGTAACCATATTCATTATCATACCAAACATATAGCACTATCGTTTCTTGGTCTGTTATTGTTGCTTTGCTATCAAAAATTGATGGAGCTGTTGTACCCATAATATCTGATGACACCAGCTCATTATCTAACGAATATTTTATTTGCTCAACCAAATCGCCTTCTAAAGCATATTGTTTTATTATAGCATTTACACTTTCTTTACTTACTTTACCTCTTAATTGTAAATTCAATATTGCTAAAGAACCATTGGGTACTGGCACTCTAATTGCATTAGATGTTAATCTACCTTTTAAAGCAGGTATTGCTTTAGAGACAGCTTCACCTGCGCCTGTTTCTGTAATCACCATATTTAAAGCCGCTGCTCTACCACGTCTGTATTTATCATGCATATTATCTACCAAGTTTTGGTCATTTGTATAGGCATGTATGGTTTCTAAATGACCTTTTTGTATTCCGTAGTTTTCTTCTAAAACTTTTAAAATAGGTGATATTGCATTGGTTGTACAAGAGGCTGCCGAAAAAATATCTACCTTATCTGAATTGTATTGTTTATGATTTACACCATGTACAATATTTGGCACTCCTTTTCCAGGCGCTGTTAATAATACTTTACTTGCTCCTTTAGATTTTAAGTGTCTTTCTAAAGCTTCTTTATCTCTAAAAGCACCTGTATTATCGATAATTAAAGCATTGTTGATATCATATTTTGTATAATCTATATCTTCTGGTTGATTTGCAGAAATTAAATGAACTGTTGTTCCGTTAATTTTTAATGCATTATTTTCTACATCCGTGGAAACAGTGCCTAAAAAATCTCCATGAACAGAATCAATTTTTAATAAAGATGCTCTTTTTTCTAAAATAGTTTCATTTATTTCTCCACGAGTTACAATGGCTCTTAAACGCAACTGAGAACCTTTGCCCATTTTGGTCATTAGTTCTCTTGCCAACAAACGCCCAATTCTACCAAAACCATATAAAACAACATCTTTGGGTTCTATACTCTTAGCTTCTTTAATGTTTTTTAATTGCTTTTTTACAAAATCAACTTTATCTGCACATTGTTTTGAGTTTAAATAACACTCGTAAGCTAGTTTACCAATATCTAATTTTGATGATGGTAAATCTATTTGCTGTATAGCTTTGGCAATTTCTAAGGCATCTATAATAGTAATAGGTTTGCTTACAAACTCTCTTGTATAATCTATTAAGTTTAAAACTTCGCTAGCTCTTTTATCTACCAAAGGATTTCTAAACATTACTAATTCTATGGCTTTATCATACCATAAATCGTTTACAATATTCATAAATTGTACAGTAGCTCTTCTTGTTTGCGCTTGCGATAAAACCTCTTTGTTATAATCTATAATTATTGACATCTTTGTAACTATTATTTAATAATTTTGGGCAAAAGTATTTAATTTTTCTAAAATACGAAATCGATTTCGTAAAAAGTTTTAAAATAAAAAAAAATCCAGATTATAAAATCTGGATTTTAGTAATTGTTTTTGTAATTGTTTATCTTATTGCGTAGCGTTCTCTTTCTCCTTTTAAATTGATAACTTCTAAATAAACAGGTTCGTTTCTATTAGAAGCATCATCTAATAATTTGGTAGCTTCTGAGGCATTAGATACCTCTTTTTTATTAATTTTGGTGATAATAAAACCTTCTTTAACTCCATAATAATCAAGGTACTTATTGGCATTTTTGTAAATTTTAACCCCTTTAGAAATATCATATTTCTTTAAATCTTTTTTAGGTAAATCTTTTAAGATGATTCCAAATGCTCTAGAAACAAAGGTGTCTTTTTTACTTAATTTTACATTTTTTGTAATAAAGTCGCCATCTCTATTTACGGTTATATTTACAGACTCTCCTGGTCTTTTTGCGGTTAATTGACCTCTTAATTCAGAATATTTAGAAATTTTTACATTGTTTACTTGGGTAATAATATCACCAGATTGTAAACCTGCTTTTTCTGCTCCACCCTCCTCTGCAACAGATTCAATTTTAACGCCGTCAATATCTTCTCCTTGATTATTAATATTAATTCCTAATATAGCTTCTTGCACAGCACCATATTCTAATATATCGTCTATAATTTTTTTAGCAATATTAGAGGGCACCGCAAAAGAATACCCAATAAAAGAACCTGTTCTAGAAGAAATTGCTGTATTTATTCCAATCAATTCTCCACGTGCATTTACCAAAGCACCTCCACTGTTTCCAGGGTTTACAGCTGCATCTGTTTGTATAAAAGATTCTATGTTTCTATTTCCCTCTAGATCTCTACCTTTTGCAGAAACAATACCTGCAGTTACTGTAGAAGTTAGGTTGTATGGATTACCAACGGCTAAAACCCACTCGCCTATTTTAATATTATCTGAATTTGCAAAAGCAATGTAAGGCAAATCATCATCTGCTTCAATCTTTAATAAAGCAAGGTCGTTTGCAGCATCTTTACCAATTAATTCTGCTTTGTATTTCTTTTTATTATTTAGTGTGATTTCTAAATCATTTGCCCCATCAATTACATGATTATTGGTAACAATATAACCATCTGCAGAAATTATAACTCCACTTCCTGTTCCTACTTGTTCGTATTTTCTTTGCCCATTTCCATTCCCAAAAAATAATTCTAACGGATTGGTTTGTGTTCTAACTGCAGTATTTTTTACATGAACCACAGCATGTACTGTTTTTTCTGCTGCTACAGTAAAATCTGTATTCACTTCTGTTGCATTTGTATTCCTAAGAGTAGGATTATAACTAGCTTGTAGTGTTTGCAGAGGCTTTTCGATAGTTCTTTCTATTACTACTTGATCATTAAAAAGCAATTTGTACCCTCCTAAAGTTAGAGCGCCTCCTAAAATTGCTATACCAAGAAAACTGAATGCTTTTTTCATTTTAATTTAGTTTTTATTATTCAAATATAGTATTTTAACATTTTCAGAAAATCTGTTTAACTTGTTTTTAACGCACTTTAACCACATTTTAACAAGCGACATTTATCCTTTTAATATGTATCTTTGTTTTATGAAATTTAGATTTTACAAATATCAAGGAACTGGGAACGATTTTGTGATGATTGACAACAGAACAAAAACCTTTCCAAAACAAAAAACTGACATAATTTCACATATTTGTGACAGACATTTTGGTATTGGTGCAGATGGTCTTATTTTAATTGAGAATGACGATGATGTTGATTTTAGAATGATTTATTTTAATGCTGATGGTAGCGAAACCTTTTGTGGTAATGGTGGTAGATGTGCTGTTGCTTTTGCAAAACAATTACACATAATAGAAAATAGCACTAACTTTATAGCTGTTGATGGACCTCATTTTGCAGAAATAAACAACGATACTGTATCTTTAAAAATGATTGATGTTGATGAAGTTGAAGTAAATGAAAACCATGTTTTTGCATATACAGGTACACAACATCATGTACAAATTGTAGAAAATTTAGAGAATTATCCCGTTTTTGAAAACGGAAAAAAGATACGAAATTCTTATAAAAACCCAGGAAGCAACGTAAATTTTGTAGAACAAGTAGATGAAACTACATTTAAAGTAAGAACTTACGAAAAAGGTGTAGAAAATGAAACTTTAGCTTGTGGTACAGGCGTAACTGCAGTTGCTATTGCCATGCATAAAACAGGTAAAACAAAAAGTAATCGCATTTCTTTACCTGTAGAAGGTGGTAATTTAGAGGTTTGTTTTACTGAAAAAAATGGTATTTATGCTAATGTGTTTTTAAAAGGGCCAGCAGTTTTTGTTTTTGAAGGAGTCATTAAAATTTAATTTGTTTTTAAATTATAATCTACCTTAATTTCTTGTCTGTTTTTATGCAATCTAAAATCTTTAAAAATATTATTAACATCTAACTTTACAATATTAGAGTGATCTTTAACATTATTTAAAAAGTTGTTTTTAACTGTAATTGTTTTAATGTTTTTTTTCGAATTAGATAAAAAACAGATTACTTTTGCGTGTTCTCTTTCTAATTTTATAGCCAAAACCTTTGGTATTAATTTTTCGCCATCAATTTGCCAACTTGTAGTTTTATTTAGGTATTTACTAAATTCTGGCTTCGTTATTTTATGATTATCAATTTCATCTAATTTTAAATAATCGAACCTATCAAACTCAATTTCTAACATTAATACGTGTCCTTTTTCAATAAGATTAAACGATGCAGAAATTGCATCGTGTGTTTTAAAAATTGTACTAATATTAAAAAAAGTAACTAAAATTATTATTAAAACTCTCATTTTACAATTACTTTAATAGTTCCTAACACTTTCCCTTCTTTTGCTATTCTTAAAAGATAAATACCGGAAGCATTTATATCTTTAAATTCTATAACACCAACGCCTGATTTTTTATCAATCAATTTTCCAGTTACAGTAAATAAACCAACCTTATATTTTTCGATATTTGTAGAAATTATAGAAAAAACACCATTATTAGGGTTTGCGTTTACATAGTAACCTAATTCTTCTAAATCAATTTCACGAGCCCCTAAAGTAGCTCCACAACTTTCATCTATTTCTGTTGCTGGATTATCTTTTGCAAAAGGATTTATATTTGCGTTACTATCATCACAATCAAAAACACTTACAAATCCATCAGAATCGTTATCAACATCATTTAAAGATCCTGCATTACTTATAAAACTATCATTAAAATTCCCTTTCATACATCTTGATATTTGAGGAAAATCTTTTGTTACCACGTAATAATATTCAAAAGTTTCTTCACCTTGGGCAGTTTTTAAAGTTATAGATGCTGCTATACCATTACATTCATCTAGATCTCCTTTTCCTGCTATAAATTCAAAATCATTTGTATATTTTCCAGAATAGGAGCCACAAGGTGCACTAATACCATCCCCAGGCCTTATGCCACTTTTTAATTGAAAACTTGGAAACATTTCCTTTACATTTCCATCTTTATCGGGCCCAAATCTATACACAATAGGAAAGCCATCAGCTGCCCAACCTACTTGTAAAAAATTCTCTGGTATAAAATTTGTTGTAGAAATTCCAGGTTTCAATTTCTCTACATATTCAAACATATTTCCATGATAGTGATACCCTGAATTTGGGTTTACATGAGCTGAAGCGCAGTCTAAAGACACAAAACCACTACCTTCTCCTATATTTGTTGTAGGCTCAAAAACCCAATCCCAATTATATTGTCCTGTATTTTTATCTTCAAAAATAAAAGGAGTTGCTGGTGCTGGCATCATATATACACCATTTAAACTAATCCCGAAAAAGTTTACAGGTCTTCCATTTGCTCTTGTTAAGTTTGTTGTTATTCCAGATAATTTTGGTTTTAAATCAAATTTATAGATTCTATAATATGGTTCTGGTATTCTAGGAGAAACATAAGAAAAGTTATGATTTGGATAATTGTTAGAATATACAATTCTTTCGTTTGCTTCTATGTATTCGTAGTAAATACTTGGGCTTATAGGTTCATCTGTACAAGCAATATTATCAAAACTTAATACATCTATTACTCCACAAGTATTATTACAATCATCTATTGTAGTTTCATTTCCATTTTTTATACCATCATTACAAGACCAACCTGTTCTAATGATTTGAGCCTCTTTTTTTAGCATTGTTTTTATGGTTTCTTGCTCTGTTGTTAAGTTATCTATTAGGTTGTTTTGTTCTTTAATATCAATTAGAATATTGTAAAATTCTTCATTTCCATTTTTATCTTCGATTAATTTATAATTAGCATTTCTTGTTGCCCAAGATTCTACTCCACCACTTTCATAATCAGAATACAAAATTTGCCTTTTAATTTGATTTTCTGATGTTAAAGCTGGTTTTAAACTTAAACTATTTTCTGTACCTCCCAATAATTGTACACCCGCTAATTCTAAAATTGTGGCATGTAAATCTGTTGCTTGTACTAAACTAGATTCGATTTCATTTACTCTTTCTACAGATTTTCCTGTAATAATCATGGGTACTCTAATACCCCCTTCATATAGTGAAGATTTAGCATGCCCATTTGGCCAATAATTGTTTGTTCTTCCTGGAGTTCCATTATCACCAATAAAAATAATAACTGTATTTTCTAGTGTTTTATCATCCATACTTTCTAGTAGTCTATTGGTTTCAAAATCTAAATTTTCTATCATTGATAAATACGTTGTTCTATCATTAGTTGGTGTAGTTGTATAAGTGCCTGAAGGTGGTGTTTGAAAAGGCGTATGTGGTGCTATATGAGATAACCATAAAAACCAAGGTTTTGTTTGATTGTTTACCCAAGAAATGGCCCTATTTGTTAAGTGTGTTGTAATATATTCATTTACTTCTTCTTCTTTTTGTGTTGTGTTTAATTTTGTCCAGTTGTAATAATCTGAAACTTGCGCTGTAAAAACCCCTTCGTAATAAGGAACTCCAGAATTTGCTGGATGGTTATAATTAGCACTATTATTGCCTCCAATATGCCATTTTCCAATTACAGCCATACTATAATCTGTTGTACTTTGTTCTTTTATTTTTGTAAACAATGATGTTTGGCTTGGATCTAAAATTAATGGTGGTCTCATTACACCTGTTTTAATTCCGTATTTACCACTTATAATTGCTGCTCGAGTTGGAGAACATTGTGGTGTTGCCCAAGTGTTTGTAAAGGTGACTCCTTTTTCTCTAAAAGAATCTAGTGTTGGAGTTACAGGTAAATCGTTTTCAATGCCAAAACCTGGAGTAGAATCTATGCCTAAATCATCTGCTATAATTAGTAATATGTTTGGTGTCTGTTGTTGACTTAAAATGGTTGATGTAAAGAAAAAGAAAAATAATACTATTTTTAATTGCTTCATAAAGTGTAAGTTAAAATTGGTAGTTTGTTAATTTCTCTAAAAATCACAAAAAGTATATATTAGAAAGTAATTAGACATATATTTTTATAAAAAGTTTAATTATAAAGTAAAAATAATAGGATATTTACCATCTAAATATAAATATTTACTTTTAATTATGACAACTAATTTATTAATTGGTAATAAAATAAATTTAAGAGCCTTAGAGCCCGAAGATTTAGATTTCTTATATCAAATAGAAAACAACTCTTCCTTTTGGGAAGTAAGCCATACACAAACTCCATTTTCTAAATTTATATTAAAACAGTACATAGAAAACGCACATTTAGATATATATGAAGCCAAACAAGTGCGTTTTATTATTGAAGAAAACACCTCTAAAAAAGCCATTGGTACTATAGATATTTTTGATTTTAATCCACAACATAAAAGAGCAGGAATTGGTGTTTTAATTCACCCAAATTTTCAAGAAAAAGGATATGCAACTGAAGCGCTATCAGTATTAATTCAATATTGTTTTTCTAGCTTAAACCTGCATCAACTATATACAAATATTACTAGCGATAACAGCAAAAGTATTCAGCTTTTTACCAAATACAACTTTACAAAAGTAGGTGTAAAAAAAGATTGGATTTTCTCTAAAGGAAAATTTAAAGATGAAGTATTATATCAACTGATAAAATAGTAACTTTGCCGCTTTGCAAAAACAGGTACCATTGAAGAAAAAAACAATTTATTTATTAGCATTTTTTTTCCTTTTAGGAGGAATATTAGCATACAACTATTACCAAAAAATATTTGGTGAAGCCATTACTAAAAAATATGTTTTATATGTAAATAGTGATGATACTTTACAAGATATAAAAGCTCATATTAAGGATATATCTAAAAATCCAAACACATTTCTTTGGGTGGCAGCTCGTAAAAACTTTTCTAAACCAAAAGTGGGTAGATATGTTTTAACAAAAGGCATGTCTAACAATGATTTGGTAAATATGCTAAGAGGCGGAATGCAAACACCTTTAAAAATATCTTTTAATAACCAAGATACTTTAGAGAAATTTGCGGGTAGAATTTCTAAACAAATTCAAGCAGATTCTATTAGTTTATTAAAATCTTTTACAAATAAAGAGTTTCTTTTAAAAAATGAACTCTCAGAAAAAAGTGTATTGCAAATTTTTATCCCAAACACTTATGAAGTGTATTGGACAATTAGTCCAGATAAATTTAGAAGCAAAATGCTAAGGGCCTATAATAGATTTTGGAATAAAAACAGAATCAGCAAAGCAGAAAAATTAGGATTAACCAAAAGTGAAGTAAGCACATTGGCTTCGATTGTTCAAAAAGAAACTGCTAAAAAATCTGAAAGACCTATTGTTGCTGGATTGTATTTAAACAGACTAAAAAAAGGAATGCCTTTGCAAGCAGACCCAACCATAATTTATTGCATTAAAGAAATAAAAGGACAAGCTTATGTTGTAAAAAGAGTACTAACTGTAGATTTACAAATTAAATCACCTTATAACACTTATAAATATAGCGGTTTACCAACAACATTAATTGCAATGCCAGATGTTTCTGCTATAGATGGTGTTCTAAATGCTAATAATCACGACTATTTATACATGTGTGTAAATGTAGATAAATTAGGGTATCATTCTTTTTCTAAATCGTTAGCAGAACATAATAGAAATGCAGCTAAATATCACAGATGGCTTAACAAGCAAAAAATTAATAGATAATAGTTGGTGGTTTAATCTAAAAACTTTTTTTAAAATATATACAATCAAGTTTTTGTTTTTAATTTAAGACACTCCACAAGTAAAATTAGCATTCTTTAAAAAACCTGACACAATAAATAAACCTATAAGAAATATTGTAATAATTACAGAAAATATTTTAAGCACAGAATATTTGTTGGCTTTAAACGAGTATTAGCACAAAGAATATAAACTTTGATACAGAATACATTTTTAGGGCGAAACAAAACTTATAAACCTAATATTACAAAACTCTTACAGTCAATTTTATATAAATTTAGTGAGAGAATTAACAAAAACAATACAAAATCGAAATTCTTAAAATTTGTGTTTTCTATTGTTAATTTCATAAAGACACCAGCTATTACCCAATAAATTAATATCAATAGGTAAATAAAATTTCATTATATTTATTTTTATTAAATTTTAACATATTGATAATCAATTGTTTTAAAATTGCAATGTAAATTTGCACTCGCAAAACAGAAAGTTATTTTTTATCAAAAATAAATTTATATTATTAGCTATTGTTTTTATTTTCATGAATGCAATTGCAAAGAATGAAAGTAATGTTTATAAAGTAGAAAATGTAAAAACATTACATTCGGTTTTTCCTAAAAAGATAAACCACAACATTTTATACTTAAAAAAAGACTTTGTTGCTTTTAAAGAAGCTGTTGCTTTTAAAGAATCTCAAGGAAAATATAGTGTCGTAAATACTTTGGGCTATCTTGGTAAATATCAGTTTGGTAAAACTACTTTACAGAGATTTAAAATATACAATGCACAAGCTTTTTTAAACAACCCAGAAATACAAGAAAATGCCTTTATAGCTTTGTGTAAAGTAAACAAATGGATTTTAAGAAAAGACATTAAACGTTCTGTTGGTAAAATCATTAATGGTATTAAAATTACAGAATCTGGTATTTTAGCTGCAGCTCATTTAAGTGGTGCTGGAAATGTAAAAAAATTTCTAAGAAGTAATGGTGTTGTTCGTTTTACAGATGCTTATGGTTCAACAATTCAGCATTATATGAAAAGGTTTGGAGGTTACAATGTTTCTAACCTTGTAGCCGATAAAAAAGCAAAAGTTTAAAGACTTTAATTAATTATTTTTCATCACTTTTATTTATAAGTTTTTCAATTCTAGAGGCTGTGAAAAAAATACTGTTATCACCAAAAAACAAATACTGGATTTTTTAAAACCACAATTGATCTAAAAATATCTTTATTCCTAAGTTAATGATATTTAGATTGTATTTTATAATTGATAGAGTTACAAGTTTTATGCTTTCTAAGTTATTTATGAATTATAAAAATAGCTGGTTTTTTATGTAAATCTGGAGTTTGTTTTTTCCAGTTTTGTATAGAATCTGTTTTAATAAACTCAGTAGGTAAAGTAATATCTACAGCAATACATAAATTGGTATTGGGTGTCAATGTTACTTTTAAGTCGGCAAACATTTTTTCGTTTCTATAAGGTGTTTCTATAAAAATTTGAGATTGATCCTTTTCTTTAGACAACTTTTCTAGCTCTTTAATTGCTCTTTTTCTATCTGCTTTATCTATGGGTAAATAACCATTAAAAGCAAAATTTTGTCCATTCATACCAGAACTCATCATTGCCATCAAAATAGAACTTGGACCTACCAAAGGCACAACTTTTATATTTTTTTCGTGTGCTAATTTTACAATACTAGCACCTGGATCTGCAACTGCAGGCACACCAGCTTCTGATAGTAAACCTACATTGATACCTTCTTTACAAACGTCTAAATACTTTCTAGTTTCAATTTCTTCTGTATATTTATCTAACAGCATTAATTGTAACGAAGGTTGCGATTTTTTTGGTGAAATTTTTTTGATAAATCTTCTTGCAGATTTTTCATTTTCTACAATGTAATAATCTATTTGCTCTACTACTTTTTTTACAGAAAGTGGCATCACTTCTAAAGGTTCTGTATCTCCTAAAGTTGTAGGAATTAAATAAAGTTTACCAAACATATTTTTTAATTTATAGTAGTAGTTTAATTGATTTAGTTCTTACCAGCATACGAATTCGCCTTCTAAAATAAACAATATTTAATTTTTTAAAGTTTATTGGCAATAACTGTACAAGCTTTATCTAACATATTATATACATTTTCAAAACCTTGATCTCCTCCATAATATGGATCTGGCACAGAGTGATTATCTTCAGAAATTTCATTTAAAATTAGCTTTACTTTTTGTTTATCATCTGCATTATTTGCCAATAAAAGGATGTTGTTGTAGTTGCTTTTATCCATAGCATAAATAAAATCAAACTCATCAAAATCTGCTGCTACAAATTTTCGTGCTCGTTGATTGTTAATATTTAAACCATATTTTGCTGCTACTTCTATTGAGCGCTTATCTGGTAAATTACCAATATGATAGGCTGCTGTACCAGCAGAATCTACCAAAACTTCTTTTGAATCAACTTTAGATTGTAAAATAGCCTCTGCTAGTGGAGATCTACAAATATTACCCAAACAAACCATTAAAACTTTTTTCATAAAATATTTTTGGTAAAAAATAATAAAGATTTTATCTCTTATAAAAAGTTAAGTGATTATAATAACAGACTAAAAATGCAATGAAAACTTTTAAAAAGTAAGCTTTTTGGTTAAATCGTCTACGTATTTTCTAAACTGCTTGTCTGTTTCTGTTAGATTATCTACAGTTTTGCAGGCATGTAATACAGTTGCATGGTCTCTTTGCCCAATTTGATTTCCAATACTTGCCAAAGAAGTTTTAGTTAATCTTTTCGCAAAATACATTGCTAATTGTCTCGCTTGTACAATATGACGTTTTCTAGTTTTAGATTGTAAAGTGGCTACATCCATATCAAAATATTTAGACACCTCTTTTTGTATGTAATCTATAGAAACTTCTTTCTTAGTATTTTTTACAAATTTATCTACAATCTGTTTTGCTAATTCTATAGAAAATTCTCTTCTGTTAAAAGAAGCTTGTGCAATCATCGAAATAATAACACCTTCTAATTCTCTAACGTTAGATTTTATATTTTTTGCAATATATTCTATAATTTCTTCTGGCATCTCTACACCATCTCTGTACAATTTATTTTGTAATATAGAAATTCTTGTTTCATAATCTGGTGCTTGTAGTTCTGCAGACAATCCCCATTTAAATCTAGATAATAAACGTTGTTCAATATCTTGCATATCAACAGGCGCCTTATCTGAAGTTAAAATTACCTGTTTTCCGTTTTGGTGTAAATGATTAAAAATATGGAAAAAAACATCTTGTGTACCTGCTTTACCCGATAAAAATTGAACATCGTCAATAATTAACACATCTATCATTTGATAAAAGTGAATAAAATCGTTTCTGGTATTTGACTTTACGGAATCTATAAATTGTTGTGTAAACTTTTCTGAAGAAATATACAAAACTGTTTTGTCTGGATATTTATCTTTTATATCTACACCTATTGCGTGAGCCAAATGTGTTTTACCTAAACCAACACCTCCATAAATTAATAATGGATTGAATGAAGTACCACCAGGTTTATTTGCAACTGCCATACCTGCAGAACGTGCTAACCTGTTAGAGTCTCCTTCTATAAAATTATTAAAATTATAATTTGGATTTAATTGAGATTCTATTTTTACTTTTTGTAAACCCGGTATAATAAATGGGTTTCTTAACTCTCTTTTATTAGACTCTAATGGTACTGTTACCTTTTGTGGTTTTAAAGGATCTCTGTTAGAACTCGGAATTTTTACAATTTGCGGTCTATTGCTACTGTAATTGTTTTCCATTTTAACATCGTAAATCAATTTGGCATCATTCCCTAATTGTCTTACCAACGCAACTCTTAATAATTTAATATAATGCTCTTCTAACCATTCGTAAAAAAATTTACTAGGCACTTGTATTGTTAATGCTTCTCCTGAAAGTTTTACAGGCTTGATTGGTTCAAACCAAGTTTTGTATGCTTGTGGTTTTATGTTGTCTTTTATAAAAGACAAACATTCATTCCAAACTGAATCAGCAGTAGTTGTCATTTGTTATTTAGGGCGGGGTTATACGTTAATAAAATTAGATAAAAAAAAGCTTTTGAAAACTTTGATTTTTACGTTCTACAAAAGTGTGAATAAATTTCATCATAAAAAAATGAAATTGCTATTGATTATTAATTATTTTTTGCGTAAAATGGAAAACTTAAATAGTTCACTAATTTTGAAAAAATCATCAACAAAAACTAGAATTCGATATTCTGAAACTGACCAAATGGGCGTTGTTTACCATGGTAATTACGCGCAGTTTTTTGAAATGGGTAGAACAGAATGGTTGCGTTCTTTAGGGGTTACTTACAAAGATATGGAAATCAGCGGAATAATGCTTCCTGTAATTTCATTAAAATGTAATTTTATAAAATCTGCTTTGTATGATGATATGCTAACCATACATACTTTTCTAAAAAAGAAACCGATGGTTAAAATTGAATTTGATTATGAGATTAAAAATCAGAATAATGAATTAATTTGTACAGGAAACTCTGTATTAGCTTTTATGAATTCTGAAAACATGAAACCAACCCGCTGTCCTGATTATTTATTAAAAGCATTAGAATATTAAATAATACTGTTGAATTATTTACACAAATTGAAATATATTTTTTAATACTTCTGGCAATTGTAATTTAAATAAAAGTGATATACACTCTTAAAAAATTATTTTTTTAGATTAAAATTAAACGCAATTAACATTTTTTTATTGTTAGTTTATATAAACTATCAAAAATGGTAAAAATGGCTTTTGCATCATTTTTACGAACAGAAATTACATATTCACAATCCATTTCTAATTTCTGAGAAACAATTTCTAGATTTTTTTCTTTGATAATTCGCTGTACCGCATTCATTAAATCGTAATTAAATTTTAACTGGTAGTTAACATCTATCGTTTTTACTAAAATTTCTGAAGCTTCTAAAGCCAATTGAGCCGATGTTTTATAAGCAGAAATCAACCCACCAACACCCAATTTGGTTCCTCCAAAATAGCGAACAGAAACTACTAAAATATTGGTAACCCCAAAAGACTGTATTTGCCCGTAAATTGGCAAACCCGCAGAATTATTAGGTTCACCATCATCATTGGCCCTGTATTGTGTTTTTTCGATTCCTATTTGATATGCGTAACAAAAATGTCGTGCTGAATGATGTTTTTTCTTTAAAAGTTCTAACTTCTCTTTCACATCATCTTCTGCTAAAACAGGAAAAGCGTATCCAAAAAACTTACTCCCTTTTTCTTTAAAAAGTGTTTCTTCAGATGGTTTTTTAATTGTTTTATATGTGTCTTCTTTCATTATGCAATAGTTACTAAAATAATACCTAGAACAGCCAAAACAACTCCAATTTTATTTTTATTACTAAACTTTTCTTTAAAAAACAACAATCCCACTAAAGTGGAAACAATTACAATAGCAACATTATTTATGGTAAATAATGTAGAGCTTTCAAAATTTTTAATTTGTAATGCTTTTATTAAAAAAATGATAGAAAAATAATTAGGAACACCCAAAGCAACACCTGCTAAAATATTTTTATAACCGAATTTCTCAGGTTTCTTTAAAGTTTTAATACCCAAAATAATCAACCCAAAAATGGCTGCAATACCAAACAAACTACCAGAAAAAATAGAAACATCTCTATCATCAACATAATTAGTCTGCACAAATTTTAAAACAGTATCTATAATACCAGAACCTAAAAAAAGTAAAATGGGAAATAATAAGGTTCCATTTTTTGTGTTTTTTTCTTCATTTACAGAGGATAAATACACAGCCACTAAAGCAAATAAAATTCCTGATATTTTTAAAAAACTAACAGATTCTTTGTAAAGAATAATACCAAAAAAAACAGGAATAACCACAGACATTTTTCCTGCGATAGAAGTTACAGAAACACCATTTTTTTGAGCGGTCATTGCCATTACAAAAAAAACAGACACAAACATTGCTCCTAAAAACAAAGCGCCAAAAAACCAAGATTCTAAATATATTTTGTGAATAGGTATTTGTCTTTCTGCCAATAAAAAACCCATTGTAAAAGCCACTATATAATTGACAACAATGGCTTTTAAAACATCTATTTTATAAATACCGAAAAACTTAAAAATAACAAATAATCCTGTCGAAAAAAGGATGCTTAATAAAAGGAAAATCAAAATAAATGTTTTTTTGTGGTAAATAATTGGGTTACATCTTCTTTACCTGGCGTTAAATTCCAAACCTTCAAACCTATAGATTTAGCAGCCTCTGTATTTTCTTTGGTATCATCTATAAAAAGTGTTTCTGTAGCTTTTAAATTGTGCTTTTTCAAAACAAATTGATAAATATCTAAATTCGGTTTTCTAAAATTAATTTCATGTGTTAAATAAAATGCTTCAAAACAATTTTTAAATTGATTGTACAAATCCATTCCCCAACGTTCTTGAATCCAAGAAATGTGTAAATCATTTGTATTGCTTAATAAAAACAACCTATATTTTTTTTCTGAAGCTAATTTCTGAATGAATTGTAATCTATGTTCAGGAAAATCTCTCAAGATAGAATTCCAAGCTTTTTTTAAAATTGCAGATGGGATTTCTAATTTTTCTTCAAAGTAATACAAGAACTCTTTTGTTGAAATTAGCCCCATTTCATAATCATTCAAAACACGTATTATAGTTGCATCATCCTGGTTTATTCCTAAGTTTTGTAATTCTTTGGCAAAATGTTTTTTATCTAAGTTGATAAAAATATCTCCAAAATCGAAAATGATGTTTTTAATCATTAAAATACGTTTTTAAAATATCATTTTGTATTTTTTCTTCTATAAATTCTCCTTTTAAAACAGGTGCTTTTACTCCTTTTTCAAAAACAGAACATCCCACAAAAACAAACGCTTCGTCCCAAAGGTTTTCATCAATAAAAGTTTGTAAAGTTCGGGTTCCACCTTCTATAATTAAAGACTGTATTTTGTGTTTGTGTAGAACTTCGCAAATTTGTTGTGCTATATTTTCATCAAAGTTTATACTTTCAAAAAAAACATTTTCTCTAGTTTCTTTATGAATATTTTTTGAATCTAAAATTACAATGGTACTTACTTTTCCATCAAAAACATGTAAATTTTTAGTTAATTTTAATGAACTATCTATCACAATTCTAATGGGGTTTTGTCCAGACCAACTTCTAACATTCAGTTTAGGATTATCTGCCAAAACGGTATTTGTACCTACCAAAATTGCATGTTCTTTTGCTCGTAATTTATGCACCAATTGTTGAGAATACGTGTTGGAAATCCAAAAAGGATGTTGTTTATCTTTTTTAATGGGAGCAACAAATCCGTTTTTAGTTTCTGCCCATTTTAAAATAATGTAAGGACGTTTTTTTTCTTGAACTGTAAAAAATCGTCTGTGATGCGCTCTACATTCATCTTCTAAAACACCTACAACCAATTCAATGCCTGCGTTTTGCAATCGTTCAATTCCTTTTCCAGCCACCAAACTATTGCTGTCTACACAACCAATTACTACTTTTTTAAATTGATGTTTTACCAATAAATCTGCACAAGGTGGTGTTTTACCAAAATGAGAACAAGGTTCTAAGGTTACATAAATAGTAGCATTTTTTAAAACTGATTTGTCTTTTACTGCATTTACAGCATTTACCTCTGCATGATTACCACCATAATTAGAGGTAAAACCTTCGCCAATAATTGTGTTATTTAGCACAATTACAGCACCCACAGCTGGGTTTGGTCGTGTAAAACCAATACCGTTTTTTGCAATTTGCAAACAGCGTTTTATGTAAAATTCGTGTGTAATATCTGTTGGCTTAAAATTTAATTTCTTGCTCTTGATCTATGTGGTAAACTTTAGAGAAACCAAAAAACGTATACTTTAAATCTCCTTTAAAATGGACTTTTATAGATTTATTTAGTACAGAGTTTAACAATCCGCCTAAAATGCCATTTTTATTATTTTCGAACACTTTTTTTGCAGGCACAACCACTTTTAAAGGTATTGCAAATGCTTTTCTTGCCGGTACTTTAAACTCATCTGAAGATACTTGCGCCAGTTCTGCTCCATTGATAATCACCTTAATTTCGTCTGTAGAAATTTTACCACCAACATCATTTGGGTTTTCAAAATAAGCAGCAGCTTTTAACCGAATTGTATCACTTTTAAAAGAAATTAATTTTAAATCGTCTACCTTTAAAAATACTGGTTTTTTCTTTACAGAACATCCTAAAATAAACAAACATAAAAAAATAAAATATACTGGATTTTTCATATTAAAAATTAAAAAAATAGGTAAATTGCTCCTGCAAAAATACGGTATTAAATGATATATGAAGATTTTATCATAAGAGAAATAAAAACCAAAGATAATAAAGCACTAGCAAAAGTTATTAGAAATGTAATTTTAGAAATGGGCGCACCAAAAGTGGGCACTGCTTATGAAGATGAAGCCACAGATAAAATGTTTGAAACCTATGAAAAAGAAAAAGCAGTTTATTATGTTTTAGAACATAAAGGAAATGTGGTTGGTGGTGCAGGAATTGCTCAGTTAGATAATTTTGATGGCAATGTTTGTGAATTACAAAAAATGTATTTTTTACCCATTGCAAGAGGCAAAGGTTTGGGTACAAAATTGATTTCTAAATGCCTAGAAAAAGCAAAAGAATTTGGTTTTGAAAGTTGTTATTTAGAAACCTTACCGTATATGCAAGACGCTGTAAAATTATACCATAAAAATGGCTTTACTAATTTAGAAAAACCTTTGGGAAACACCTGCCATTATTCTTGTAATGTGTGGATGCTAAAAGAAATATGACATTAAAAAAATTTAAACTTTATTTTTCTGATAAACTCTCAGAAATTTATCCACAAACAGAGATAGATTCATTTTTTTTTATCCTGATTGAGGAACTTTTAGGCCTCCAAAGAATTGATACGGTTTTAAAACCTGATTTTATAATAGAAAATGAAATTTTAAATAATTTAAAAAACATCATTTCTAGATTAAAAAAAGAAGAACCGATACAATATATTTTAGGAAAAACAGCATTTTACGGTTTACCATTTTTGGTAGATAAAAATACGTTAATACCAAGACCAGAAACAGAAGAATTGGTTGAGTGGATTTTAAAAGAGATTCAAGAATTAAGAATCAAGATACAAAAGGAATCACTTTCTATCTTAGATATTGGTACAGGAACTGGTTGTATCCCAATTTCACTAGCAAAAAACCTAAAAAACATAACTATTTCTGCTATTGATGTTTCTTCAAATGCTTTAAAAATAGCAAAACAAAATGCTAGTCTAAACAACGTTACTATTGATTTTTTTGAGTTAGATATTTTACAAGCAGAAAATCTTAATAAATTATCTGTTTTAGCACAATCGAAAACTCATTCTAATAACAAATATGACATTATTGTTTCTAACCCACCTTATGTTAGAGAATTAGAAAAAGTAGAAATAAAAAATAATGTTTTAAACAACGAACCTCATTTGGCTTTGTTTGTAGATAATGAAAATCCACTTATTTTTTATAAAAAAATAGCTGATTTAGCAAAAAGTCATCTTACTAAAAACGGGCTGTTATTTTTTGAAATCAATCAATATTTAAGCAACGAAACTGTTACAATGCTCAAAGAAAAAGAGTTTACAAATATCGAGCTAAAAAAAGATTTGTTTGGTAATTATAGAATGATACAAGCAAGGTTGATTTAGTTTGTATCTAAATTTAAAAACCTATAACTAAGTTAATACCAAATTTAAGTCTTTAAAACGATATCACATTCCTCTTATTTTAAAAAAATCTCCCCAAAAAATGACAAAAATTCTCTCAAATAATCTTCTTTAAATTACCTACTTTTGTGGCATGGTTAAAGAAATTCAACTTCGTGTAAATTTAATAGAAGAGCGTAAAGAAAACATTCTTTTATACAAAGCCTCTAAGCAATTAAAAGTTGATAAAACAGAAATTACGGCTATAAAAATTTTACGTAAATCTATAGATGCTCGTAAAAAAGACATCATTTTTAATTATAAAGTAGCCGTGTATATAAACGAAGCTGTTCCTGAAAAATCTGATTATATTTTTGAGTATAAAGATGTTTCTAACGCTAAAGAAATTCATATTATTGGTTTTGGTCCTGCAGGTATGTATGCTGCTTTACGCTGTATAGAATTAGGTTACAAACCCATTGTTTTAGAACGTGGTAAAAATGTACGAGACAGACGTAGAGATTTAAAAGCAATCAATCAAGATCATGTTGTAAACGAAAATTCTAACTATTGTTTTGGCGAAGGTGGTGCAGGAACGTATTCTGATGGAAAATTATACACCCGAAGTTTAAAACGCGGTGATGTAAGAAGGATTTTTGAAAACTTAGTTTTTCATGGAGCAACTGAACAAATTTTAGTAGACGCACATCCTCATATTGGCACCAATAAATTGCCTAAAATTATTGAGAACATTAGAGAAACCATTTTACAATTTGGTGGCGAAATTCATTTTGAAACCAAAGTCGTAGATTTTATAATAAAAAATAATGCGTTAAAAGCCATTCAGCTAGAAAATGGCTCAGAAATGACTGTAAATTCGGTAATTTTAGCCACAGGTCATTCTGCAAGAGATATTTACGAATTATTGTATAAAAAAGAAATAAAAATTAAAGCAAAGTCTTTTGCAATGGGCGTTCGCGTAGAACATCCACAAGAAATTATAGACCAAATTCAATACCATTGTTCTGGAGAAAGAGACGAATTGTTACCAGCAGCAGCCTATAGTTTGGTGCAACAAGTAAATAATAGAGGTGTGTACTCTTTTTGTATGTGTCCTGGTGGTTTTATTGTACCTGCAGCAACTGCAGAAGGCGAAGTTGTGGTAAATGGAATGTCTCCATCTAGAAGAAATAATAAATTTGCAAACTCTGGTATTGTTGTAGAGTTAGATATTGATAGAGATTTTAAAAAGTATGAGAAATTTGGCGCTTTAAAAGGTTTAGAGTTTCAAAAAGATTTAGAAAAAATTGCTTTTTTTGCAGGTGGTAGAACACAAACTGCACCAGCACAAAGATTAGTAGATTTTGTAGATGGTAAATTATCTACAAATTTAAACGATTGCTCTTATCAACCAGGATTAAAATCGGCTCCACTACACTCTCTTTTACCAAGAATTATTGGTAGTAGATTACGTAAAGGCTTTTCTGAATTTGGAAAAAAAATGCATGGTTATTTTACCAACGAAGCTAATATTGTGGGTGTAGAATCCAGAACTTCATCTCCGGTAAACATCCCTAGAAAAGAAAATTTAGAGCATGTAGAAATTAAAGGATTATATCCTTGTGGAGAAGGTGGTGGCTATGCAGGTGGTATTGTTTCTGCTGCCATGGATGGAGAACGTTGTGCAGAAGCAGCTATTGAAAATTTATAAATAATTAACAAGGTGGTTTAAACAAGTCTTTATAAATTTACAAACATTAAATTGCAAGAATGAAATTAACTATTGGTAGAGAAGACAAAGCAGATTTTCCAGAATTTTATTTAGAAGACATAGATATTAAAGTAGATTCTGGCGCTTACACCTCTTCTATTCATTGTGCTAATATCAAAGAAATTATAAAAAACAATAAAACTATCATAAAGTTTACGTTGTTAGATAAAGAGCATCCTTTATACAATAACAAAGAGTTTACATCTGATGATTATACGTCTAAAATTGTAAAAAGTTCTAATGGTATAAAAGAAACAAGATTTAGAATTCACACAAAAATCACAATTTTTAATCAAACTTTTCCCATCTATTTAACACTTAGTGAGCGTAAAGACATGAAATTCCCTATATTACTAGGACGTAAATTTTTGAATAAAAAATTTGTGATTGACACTGCAAAGAAAAATTTATCGCACAAATTAAAATATAAAAATAAATGAGAATTGTAATTTTATCTAGAAATCCTAAACTTTATTCCACAAAAAGATTAGTTGAGGCTGCAGAAAAACGTGGACATGAAGTAATGGTGGTAGATCATTTAAAATGCAATATCGAAATAGAAAAAAAATCTCCAAAAATATATTATAAAGGAGAATATTTAACTGGCATAGACGCCATTATTCCAAGAATTGGCGCCTCTGTTACTTTCTATGGTACAGCTGTTATACGTCAGTTTGAAATGATGAAAGTGTTTACCTCTGTTTCTTCTATGGCGCTAACTAGATCTAGAGACAAATTAAGTAGTTTACAAATTTTAGCAAGAGCAGGAGTAGGTCTGCCAAAAACCGTTTTTACCAATTATACAAAAGATGTAGAGCATGTTGTAAAATCTGTTGGTGGTGCACCTTTAGTTTTAAAATTATTAGAGGGTACACAAGGGTTGGGCGTTGTCTTAGCAGAAACTAAAAATGCAGCTACTTCTGTTTTAGAAGCTTTTAATGGTTTAGGCGCCAGAGTAATTGCACAAGAATTTATAAAAGAGGCTGGTGGTGCAGATATTAGAGCTTTTGTCATTGATGGTAAAGTTGTGGGTGCTATCAAGCGACAAGGTAAAGAAGGCGAATTTAGATCTAACTTGCACAGAGGAGGAAATGCAACTGTTATAGAGTTAACAGACGAAGAAGAAAAAACAGCATTAAAAGCAACCAAAGCATTAGGTTTGGGTATTGCTGGTGTAGATATGTTACAATCTTCTAAAGGCCCTTTGGTTTTAGAAGTAAATTCATCACCAGGTTTAGAAGGAATAGAAATTGCTACAAAGAAAAACATAGCTAAAGAAATTATAAGATACTTAGAAATTCATGTCGAATAAACCATTCTTTTTATTAGGAAAAGAAATTCCTGAAGGAGAACGTACAGTTTTAGACTTAAAAGTTGCCAAATTACATACAAGAACCACAGTAAATGTTCCTGTAATTATAGAGCGTTCATCTAATCCTGGGCCTGTAGTACTTTTGCTTGCAGGTATTCATGGAGATGAAACCAATGGTGTGGGTATTATTAGAGAAATAATTAGTCAAGATATTAACAAACCTAAAAACGGAACCATTATTTGCATTCCTGTTTTTAATATTTTCGGTTATTTAATTCAAACAAGAGAATTTCCTGATGGTAGAGATTTAAACAGAATGTTTCCTGGCTCTGCAACTGGTTCTTTGGCCAGCCAATTTGCCTATCAATTTACCCAAAAAATTGCTCCCTTTGTAGATTATATTATCGATTTTCATACAGGTGGTGGAGAAAGAGATAACATCTCGCAAATACGTTGTGTAGAAACAGATAAAAAAGCTTTAGAATTAGCCAAAATATTTAACCCACCCACTATTGTGTATTCTAATAATATTGCAAAATCTTTACGATATACTTGCAATAAAATGGGTAAAACTATTTTACTTTTTGAAGGTGGAAAATCAAAAGAACTAAACCCAACTGTTATTAACGAAGGTGTAAATGGTACTAAAAATGTACTGATACATTTAGGTTTAATTGATGGAGAAATCACTGTAAGAGAAAAGCCTATTATTGTTTCTAAAGCAAAATGGTTGCGCTCTTCTCATTCTGGAATGTTTAAAATAGTAGCAAAAAATGGAAGTTTTGTAAAAAAACACGAAGTTTTGGGCATTATACAAGATCCTTTTGGTGAATTTAAAAAAAGAATTAGAGCGCCACATAATGGGTATATTTTTTGCACCAATAAAACTCCTATTGTAAATAAAGGTGAAGCTTTGTTTCATGTAAGTATAGAAGATTAGAAAAAAAATTTGAAAAAGTAAAAATAATTTAGCAAGTAGCAATTCTTTAAAAATACTACATTTGCAAAATGCGAATAGATATTATTTCAGTAGCACCAGCTTTATTAGAAAGCCCTTTTAACCATTCCATTATAAAACGCGCCAAAGAAAAAGGTTTGGCAGAAATTGTAATTCACGATTTACGCGAATATGGTTTGGGTAACTACAAACAAATAGACGACACACAATTTGGTGGTGGTGCAGGGATGGTTTTAATGATAGAGCCCATATCTAATTGCATCAAAAAATTACAAGCAGAAAGAGTTTATGATGAAATTATTTATATGACTCCAGATGCAAAAACACTGAATCAAACTACTGCAAACACCCTTTCTTTAAAAGAAAATATTTTAATTCTAACTGGACATTACAAAGGTGTAGACCAACGCATTAGAGACCTTTACATTACAAAAGAAATTTCTATTGGAGATTATGTTTTAACAGGTGGCGAATTAGCAGCAGCTGTTTTAGTAGACGCTGTTGTACGTTTAATTCCCGGTGTTATTGGCGATGAACAATCTGCCCTAACAGACTCTTTTCAAGACAATTTATTATCTCCTCCCGTTTATACAAGACCTGCAAATTTTGAAGGTACTAAAGTGCCAGAAATATTATTATCTGGTAATTTTCCAAAAATTGATGATTGGCGATCAGAAAAAGCCTATGAAAGAACGAAACAAATAAGACCAGATTTATTAGATGAGTAAATTCGTTTCATTCATAAAAAACAACAAAGCCATTTCTTGGGTTTTAGGTTTTCAACTTTTTAGGTTGATATTACTCCCATTTATGGGCTTAATGCCACAAGATGCTTACTATTATTTGTATGGGCAAAATTTATCTTTATCGTATTTTGATCATCCAGGAATGATTGGCTATTTGCTGCGTATATTCTCAGAGATATTTGGGCAATCGATTTTTGTGGTAAAATTGACAGATTTTGTAATAACCTCATTAACCATTTTAAGTTTTTACAAACTAGCTTCATATTTTTTATCAAAACAAAAATTACAAAGAGCTCTTATTTTAATAGCTTCTACTATTTGTGTTTCTATTTTATCGTTCAACTCTACCCCAGATGTACCTTTACTTTTATTCTGGACATTAAGTTTAATCTGTTTATACAAAGCTATTTTTGAACAACAAAAGTGGTATTGGATTTTTGCGGGTTTAGCCATGGGGTTCGCATTTAACAGTAAATACACAGCGCTTTTATTACAAATTGGTTTATTGGGTTTCCTTGTATTTTCTAACCAATACAGAAAATTATTACTTTCTCCTTGGTTGTGGTTTTCAATCATAATTTCTGTAGGAGTTACTTTTCCTGTTTGGTATTGGAACTATCAAAATGAGTTTGCCTCTTTTGCTTTTCAATCCTCAGAAAGAACCAGTTCTATCTCAGAATTTAAAATATCACCCAATTACTTTTTTGGTGCTATTGGGCATCAACTATTTTTATTGTTACCCGTTTTATTTTTACTATTTATCACTTTTACCTTTAAATACATCAAAAGAGCATTAGCAAAATTTAAACTTCCACAGTCTAAAACATTATTTCTATTTGCCTTTTTTGTGCCAACCTTTGTAGGTTTCTTTAGCCTTACTCCTATTTATTGGGTAAAATTAAATTGGATGATGCCTTCATATATTACAGGAATCATCATTGCAGCCATGTTTATCACTAAAAAGCAATTAAAAATTCAGTTAATATTTTCAATTGTTTTTCATGTACTTTTTGCCTTACAAATTTTGTTTTATTTAGTTCCTATTAAAAGTGATGATACTTGGGTTGGGTGGAAAGAATTGGCTGAAGAAACAAAAATCTTACAGCAAAAGTATCCAAATACATTTATTTTTTCTAACGATAATTACAAAACATCTGCCTGTTTAAACTTTTTTATTGATGATAAAGTTTTTGCACAAAACATTATTGGTTTACCAGCATTACATTTCGATTATTTAGGTGATAACTTATCTAAATTAAAAGGAAAAAACGCACTATTTATAGATTCTGATAAAAGGTTTAAAAACAAAGATAAATTAGGAGAAGTAAATCCATTATTAAAAACCTATTTTAAAAACGTAACAGAATTAGCCCCTATTATTATTAAAATTAATAACAAAGAGGTTCGTAAATTTTGGGTTTTCTATGGCACTGACTATCAACCCAAAAAATAATTAAAATAATTTGTATCAACCAAAAAATAATTATTACTTTTGCAACCGCTAAATTAACCTCTGACGAAGAAATCGTGAATGTTGCTTTACAAAATCAATAAAATTAAAAGATATGGAATCTTTAGTAAAATTTGTTCAAGACGAGTTTGTAACAAAAAAAGAATTTGCAGAATTTGCTGCTGGTGATACAATCACTGTTTATTACGAAATTAAAGAAGGAAACAAAACACGTACTCAGTTTTTTAGAGGTGTTGTTATTCAAAGAAGAGGAAATGGAGCTTCAGAAACATTTACTATCAGAAAAATGTCTGGTACTGTAGGTGTAGAAAGAATCTTTCCTGTAAACTTACCTTCTATCCAAAAAATTGAAGTTAACAAAAGAGGTAAAGTACGTAGAGCTCGTATCTTTTACTTTAGAGGTCTTACTGGTAAAAAAGCTAGAATTACCGAAAAAAGAAGATAATACTTCATTTGATATAGAAACAAAAAAGCGTTGTAAAATTTACAACGCTTTTTTTATGAACAAAAGTTAACAATCCTTGTTAGTAATATGTTGATTATTAATTGGTTAAAAATTATACGGAATACAAATAAAAAAATATATTTATGTAAGTATTTATTAAGCCTTGTTAGTTTTATAAACTAAAAACGGTATGTAAATATTTAAAGAATGTTCTTTAAAATATTGTTTGTCTAAGTTTAAAGAGATGTATAGCCTTAAAAAAGTTTTCTTTTTACATTTAGATAAATAACAGAAACACAAATAAAGTTTTAAAAAAGTAGAATGCTTTTTAAAATAAAGTGTTTTAAAATTTGAAATAAATTAGCTTATTTTTTTCTTAAAGAAGAAAAATTAAATGATTTTAATTTATTTCAAAAAAAGCCATATTATAGCAAGAAATTGTTTAATATGGCTTTTATTTTTTAACTTTCACGAAATCGATTTCAAAAATTACAAATACTTTAATAAAACATACTAATTAATAACATATTACCAATTAAAATTTCAACTTAATTTCTTAAATTTGCTCGCTTTCAAAAAAAACATATTTTTTATTGAAAGATTTTCTATAAGTACAACTACAAAAACATAGTTTCATGAGTAAAATAGCTAAAATAGTATATACAAAAACAGACGAAGCTCCAGCTTTGGCTACACGTTCTTTTCTACCCATTGTAAAAGCATTTACAAAATCTTCTAATATAGAAATAGAAGTGAAAGATATTTCTTTAGCAGGTAGAATTTTAGCGAATTTTTCTGAGTATTTAAACGAAGATCAAAAAGTAGAAGATGCACTTGCTCAATTAGGTGAATTGGCCAAAAACCTAGAAGCTAATATTATAAAGTTACCAAATATTAGTGCATCTGTACCACAAATAAGTGCAGCTGTTAAAGAATTACAAGCTTTAGGTTTTGCAATTCCAGATTACCCAGAAGAAGCAAAAACTGCTGAAGAAAAAGCAGTGTTAGCCATTTTTAATAAAGTAAAAGGTTCTGCAGTAAACCCAGTTTTAAGAGAAGGTAACTCTGACAGAAGAGCACCAAAAGCAGTTAAAAATTACGCTCGTAAAAATCCACACTCTATGGGTGCATGGTCTGCAGATTCTAAAACTCATGTAGCAACAATGTCTGAAGGAGATTTTGCAAATAATGAAAAATCTGTAACACTAGATAATGCAACCTCTATAAGCATACAACACATTGCAGAAAATGGTGCAAAAACTGTTTTAAAAGAAAGTGTAAACCTATTAGAAGGAGAAATAATAGATGCTACTGTAATGAGCAGAAAGGCACTATTAAACTTCTTAGAAACTGAAATCAATGACGCTAAAGAACAAGGTGTTTTGTTATCATTACACATGAAAGCAACCATGATGAAAGTTTCTGACCCAATTATTTTTGGGCATGCAGTGCGTGTTTTCTTTAAAGAGTTATTTGATAAACATCAACAAACATTTGATAAAATTGGTGTAGATGTAAATAACGGTTTTGGTAATTTATTAAGAAATTTAGAAGAATTATCAGAAGAAAAAAGAGCAGAAATACTATCAGATATTGCAGATATTTATAAAAAGAGACCTGCAGTAGCCATGGTAAATTCAGACAAGGGAATTACCAACTTACATGTACCATCTGATGTAATTATAGATGCTTCTATGCCTGCCATGATTAGAACTTCTGGCCAAATGTGGAACAAAGAAGGGAAATTACAAGACACCAAAGCCATTATTCCAGACAGTTCTTATGCTGGCATCTATACAGCGACCATCGATTTTTGTAAAAAACATGGCGCTTTTGATCCTACAACTATGGGTACTGTGCCAAATGTTGGTCTTATGGCTCAAAAAGCTGAAGAATATGGTTCTCATGACAAAACCTTTGAAATTGAAGCAAATGGAAAAGTAATTGTTGTAGATGCAGATGGTAACACATTATTAGAACATACAGTTGAGGCTGGTGATATTTGGAGAATGTGTCAAGCAAAAGACGCTCCAATTCAAGACTGGATAAAATTAGCAGTAACAAGAGCAAGAGCTTCTAAAACACCTGCTGTTTTTTGGTTAGATAAAAACAGAGCTCATGATGCAGAAATTATTAAAAAAGTAAATAAATATTTACCAAACCACGACACTAGTGGTTTAGATATTAGAATTTTATCGCCAATAGAAGCAACACATTTTACTTTAGAGAGAATTAAGAAAGGAGAGGATACGATTTCTGTTTCTGGAAATGTATTGCGTGATTATTTAACAGATTTATTTCCTATTTTAGAATTGGGTACTTCTGCAAAAATGCTATCTATTGTGCCATTAATGAATGGTGGCGGATTGTTTGAAACAGGTGCTGGTGGTTCTGCTCCAAAACACGTAGAGCAGTTTATGGAAGAAAACCATTTACGATGGGATTCTTTAGGTGAATTTTTAGCATTAGCAGTTTCTTTAGAACACTTAGGAACTTCAAACAATAATGAAAAAGCGTTGGTTTTAGCAGAGACTTTAGATGATGCTACTGATAAATTTTTAGACAATAAAAAATCTCCATCTAGAAAAGCGGGCGAGTTAGACAATAGAGGAAGTCATTTTTATTTAGCTCTTTTCTGGGCAGAAGCCTTGGCAAATCAGACTAAAAACACAGCATTAAAAGAAGAGTTTACTGAATTGTCTAAACAATTAAAAGAAAACGAAGCTACAATTATAGCTCAGTTAAATGAAATTCAAGGGAATCCTGTAGATATTGAGGGGTATTACATGCCAAATGAAACCCTTGCAAATAATGCTATGAGACCTAACGCTAGCTTTAACAATACACTAAGTAATCTATAATTGTAAAATTATAAAGATATTAACATAATGAGAGCCTTTTGGCTCTCATTTTTTTTTAGCTTTGGTTTTTAATAATCAACCCAAAAAAATGAGCAAAAAAAGAATTGCAATAATCACAGTAGCTTTTTTAGTGATTTCTTACTTAGTATACAGTTATTTTTCTCCTTCTTCAGACGATAAAGTATACCTTACTTCTAAAGTAAGAAAAGGGAATTTTATAAGTGAAGTAGTAACTTCTGGAGAAGTACAATCTACCAGTCTTAAAAAAATTACAGGACCACCAAACTTAAGAAAGTTTAGACTAAGAGATATTAAAATTCAAGATTTAGTGCCAGAAGGAACTATTGTAAAAAAAGGAGACTATGTTGGAAAGTTAGATCCATCTGGAGTAAATGAATTGATTTTAGATGCAAGACTAAACTTAGAAGCTGAAGAATCTAAATTTACACAACAACAGTTAGACACTACACTTACCTTAAAACAAGAAAGAAACGCTGTAAAAGATTTACGTTTTAGTATGGAAGAAACCAAACTAGAACTAAAACAATCTATTTATGAGCCACCAGCAACTATTAAAGGTCTAGAGAATAAACTAGAAAAATTAGAGAGAGATTTTAGAGAAAAACAAGAAAACTATAAAATAAAAAAGAGACAAGCTAACGCTAAAATGGTTGAAGTTGGTACTAAAGTTTCTAAAATTAGAAAAGAATTAGACGATCTTTTAAAGTTATTAGAATCTTTTACCATTTATTCTGATGGTAATGGTATGATTACTTACGATAAAAACTGGGATGGTACTAAGAAAAAAGTTGGTTCTACAATCAGCCCTTGGCAACCATCTATTGCAACCTTACCAGATTTAACCAAAATGGAATCTAAAACCTACGCAAATGAAGTAGATATTAGAAAAGTGGAAGAAGGTTTACCTGTAAAAGTAGGTTTTGATGCTTTTCCTGATGTAGAATTAGAAGGTGTTGTTACAGATGTAGCAAATGTTGGCGAAAAGAAAAGAGGTTCTGATATTAAAGTTTTTCAGGTTTTAATTAAACTAAAGGAAATAGATAAAAGTATTAGACCTGGTATGACAACCTCTAACAAAATATTAACTTTCGAAAGAAAAGATGTTTTAAGCGTTCCTTTAGAAGCTGTTTTTACACAAGATTCTATTACTTATGTATTTAAAAAGTCTGGTTTTTCTATCAATAAAAAACAAGTTAAAATAGGAGATTCTAACAACGATTCTGTAATTATAAAAGAAGGCTTATCTGAAAACGACGAAGTGTACTTAAACAAACCAGAAGGATTAGACAAAAGCGCAATAGTAAAATTAAACTAGCATTTCTATGTTCGATAAAATTTATATAGAAAAGCTAAAGTCTAACTTTACTGAAGCTGTGCGTGTTATTGCATCAAACAAAGTAAGAACTTTACTAACTTCTTTAGGTATTATTTTTGGGGTTGCAGCTGTAATTACAATGCTAGCCATTGGTAATGGTGCAGAAAAAGAAATTTTAGCACAATTAGAATTGGTAGGTGTAAACAATATTGTTATAACACCAATACCAGATGAAAAAGATGATGGCAATGAAGAAGATTCAGATGATGGCACAACAGAATCTAAACGTTTTTCTAAAGGTTTAGATTTATTGGATGTAAAAAGTATTCAAAAAACCATCCCTTCTATAAAAACAGTAAGTCCAGAAATTGTTTTAGAAACCTATGTGATAAAAAAAGGAAGACAAAATCCTGTAAAATTAATTGGCGTTTCTAACAACTATTTTAAAACCTCTAACATAGATATTGAAAGTGGCAAAAACTTTTCTTCAGCACAATCAGAAAATGCATTACCTGTTTGTATTATTGGAAAAAAAATAGAAAAAAAATTATTTACAGGAGAAAGTGCTATAGGAAAAAGAATAAAAGTTAAAGATGTTTGGCTACAAGTTATTGGTGTTATTGAAGAGAAATTTATTTCAGATACTGCACAAGAAAACCTAGGTATTAGAGACATGAACCAAGATGTTTATATACCTCTACAAACTTTTTTGGTAAGATATAAAGACAGAAAGATAATATCAGATAAAACTATAGAAATTTCTAGTGGTGGTGTGTTTATTAGTAGTGGTGGTCAACAAGGGCCTAAAAAGAGAATTCCTAGAGGTAACTATCATCAGTTGGACAAATTAGTAGTACAGGTAGAAAACTCTAATCAACTAAATGCAACTGCAGATGTTTTAAGTAGAATGTTAAAAAGAAGACATAATGGAATGTTAGATTTTGAAATATCAATACCTATTCAACTTTTAAAACAACAACAAAAAACAAAGCAAATTTTTAATATTGTACTAAGTATTATTGCTGGTATTTCTCTTTTAATTGGGGGGATTGGTATTATGAATATTATGTTAGCCTCAGTTTTAGAAAGAACGAAAGAAATTGGTATTATTAGAGCCATTGGCGCTACACAAGAAGATGTTATTCTACAATTTTTAACAGAATCTGTATTAGTAAGTATTGACACTTTCCCAAGAAGTGTGTAAGTTAAAAATTACAGGGTTAAATTTTTCATAGTTTAATCCTGTTTTCAAATATAGCTAAAAATTGGTTTAGAATGATTCCCCAATTTCTAATTGGCATAGTCCA
>Ga0209654_1000521_pt1 | contig 36871 bp, 13 predicted proteins | sample SaaInl1SG_22_DNA_FD_184646 | JGI IMG/M metagenome (GOLD analysis project Ga0209654, IMG submission 184646) | Marine microbial communities from expanding oxygen minimum zones in the Saanich Inlet - ESP_161SG_22_DNA (SPAdes) (version 2) | ecosystem: Environmental > Aquatic > Marine > Intertidal... | reverse complement strand
TAATGGTTTTACAAATCAGGCATCATTTGATGTGACTCCATCAGTGTCATCAACATTCACTGTGATTGGTGAAGATTTAGCAGGATGTACTGCCTCAGCATCAGTTTTAGTGGAGGTGAGTCCAACTCCCACAGCTTCAGTAACTTCTAATGGTCCTGTATGTTCAGGATCCGATGCTCAATTTATATTTTCAGGAAACCCAGATGCTGTTGTAACTTACAGATTAAACTCAGGAGCAGATACAAATATAACGTTGAGTAATTCAGGAGCGTTCAGCGTGACAATTCCAAATGTTTCATCAGATCAAACAGTTAGCTTAGTTAAAGTCAATAATACAAATTGTGAAACCTTTTTATCAACTTCAGAGACTGTAATCGTTGAGCCGATTCCTGCGCAGCCCTCTGTATCAAGTCTTGTAAGCTATTGCCAAGCAGATATTACTTCTGCACTCACAGCATCGGGTACAGATTTAAAATGGTATTTAGCCTCAACTAGTGGATCACCTTTATCGCAAGCACCTATCCCTGACAGTTCTAATACAGGAACCTTCTCATATTATGTAAGTCAAACCATAAATGGATGCGAAAGTCCAAGAGCTGAAATTCAAGTTCAAGTCAATCCCATCCCTGTAATTTCTATTTCTGGAGATAATACCATTTGTCTTGGTGAAACTACAACACTTACTGCTGCAGGAGGGAATTCTTATGTTTGGAGTCCAGGAGGGGAAACCACTCCATCCATAACAGTTTCTCCAACTTCAAATACTACGTATTCTGTTATAGGTACCGATGTTGATGGTTGTTCTAGTTCTGCTACAATAGACCTAACTGTAAATGCAGTTCCAACGGCAAGCATAAGTATTTCTAGTTCAATTTGCTCAGGTGAAGATGCAATTTTTACGATCACAGGATCACCAAATGCAACAGTTGTATACTCAATTGATTCTGGCGCAAATCAAACGGTCGTCTTAGATGCTGGTGGTTTGGCTACAATTTCTGAGACTAATCAGTTAACAGATGTCGAAATGAGTCTTATTTCTGTAAACAATTCTGACTGCTCATCGTCATTGACAGGTTCTGTTACCATAACAGTCAATCCCAATGCTTCAGCACCCACGGTTACAAGTCCAATTACATATTGTGTTGATGAGTCAAGTACTCCTTTAACGGCCACCTTTAATACGGGAAATAGTTTGGTGTGGTATAATTTTGATGGCACTCCGTTGTCATCAGCTCCAACCCCTGATACTTCAAGCTCAGGAACTGTTACTTACGAGGTGAGTCAGACCAATGCCTTTGGATGTGAAAGTCCACGCTCTCAAATTACGGTTAATATAAATCCATTGCCTTATGCTCCAACTGTAACAAATTCAGTTGTTAATTTGTGTTTGAATGAAGTTGCAGTGCCTTTAGACACCTCAGGGATTTCGAATCCACGATGGTACGATGCCTTAACTTCTGGCAATTTTCTTGGAAATACATATACTCCAGTGACAAGTGCTGTTGGAACAACTAATTTATATGTTAGTGAAACCATTGATGGTTGTGAAGGTCCACGAACTCAAGTTGAGGTTATTATTAATCCAGTGCCAGTTGCGCCTTCTGTTGCTTCATCCTCAGTTTTTTATTGTAAAAATAGTACAGCGGATCCATTAACAGCGACCCCTTCTACAGGTGGATCCTTGAATTGGTATTTAGTAGCTACGGGAGGGATTGGATCAGCAAATCCTCCAATTTTAGACACTAGTGCCGTTGGAACAAATACGTATTATGTTAGTGAAACAAATAATTTAGGTTGTGAGAGTCCGCGAACAGCAATCACAGTAACTGTTAACGATATTCCCGCTGTTCCCTCAATTGGGACACTTACAAACCCTACATGCTTAGATCCAACAGGTAGTGTAGAGCTTTCTAATTTACCAACAGGAACTTGGACAATACTAAATCTTACAGATGGCACAACATATTCTAATTCTGGATCTTCTTATACAGTAAGTGGTTTAACTACAGGAACTTATAGTTTTAAAGTCTCTAATGGAGTTTGTGAATCTGAAGCCACAAGTCCTGTCACCATTAATTCGGTGCCCGTTCAGTCTCCACCAGTTGTTGGAACACTTGTTCAGCCTTCATGTACAGTTTCTACAGGATCAGCAACTTTAACCGGTTTACCTTCAACGGGAAATTGGACCTTAACAAGGTTAAGTGATAATTTTTCACTAACAGATTCAGGTACAAGTCGAACAATTTCTGGACTTCCTTCTGGAACCCATAATTATACAGTAACAAATTCTGATGGTTGTGTTTCTGAAGCTTCTTTAAATATAGTCATTGATGCTCAGCCCACAACTCCAAATGCGCCAATTGCAAATGCGCAATCATTTTTAGAATCGGATTCAGCTACGATTTCAGATTTACAAATTTCGAGTTCTGGAACTCCAGTTTGGTACAATCAAGCAGTATCAGGAACTCAATATGCGAGCACTTTTACTTTAGTTACCGGAGATTATTTTGCGGCACAAATTGATACGAGTGGTTGTGAAAGTGTCAATAGAACAACCGTTTCGGTTACTATTTTTCCGACTTCGGTTGGTGGAAGTGTTTCTTCTGTAACCACAACAGTTTGTAGTGGAACAAATTCTACTGTATTGACTTTATCAGGCCATACAGGAAGTATTATCAGATGGGAATCCTCTCCTGTTGTAGATTTTTTATCGGGTGTTATAGCAATAAGCAATGTTAGTACTACCTATACAGTCACAAATACCACATCAGATCTTTACTATAGAGCAGTGTTACAAAGTGGTTCAGCTCCAGAAGAGTTTTCAACGCCTGCATTTGTGCAAGTTTCTCAACCTAGTAATGGGGGTGTTCTTACAGCAACCAATTCATCAATTTGTGAAAATAATGTTGGAGGAGTCATCAGTTTAGCCTCTGAAGTTGGGACAATTATCCAATGGCAAGAATCAACGGATAATGGAGCAAGTTGGTCAACTATTTCTAATACAACCAATAGTTATTCGGTTCCTGTACTAACCCAAACAACTATATTTAGAGCAGAAGTTCAAAATGGGAGTTGTCCGTCAGCATTTTCTAATGAAGTGGAGATTGTTGTCAATCCTGCCCCTTCAATAACTGATATTCCAAACCAATTGTTTTGTTTGGGAGATTCTGCAACATTTGGTGAAGCATTTATAGCAAATCACTCCTATGCTTGGTATTCAAACCTAAGTGTTAATCCATCAGTTCCTATAGATAATTCGAATCAAATTACTCTAAATTTTAACCAAGTTAATACTCAAATTTTCACCTATAGAATTACAAACAACACCACTGGTTGCTTTGTCGAAGATACTTTTGAAGTTGTTACAGATCCGCTTCCAGACGCTCAGGTCATTTCGAATACAACTATTTGTGAATTTGATTCTATTAATATAGGAGCGCCATCGGTTCTTGGAAATACGTATAGTTGGAGTAGTATCCCAGTTGGGTTTACATCAACGTCTTCAAATCCATTGGTAACACCAACAGTAACAACGACTTATGTTTTAACTGAAACAACGCCCAATGGCTGTACTGAAACAAATCAGGTTGTAGTAACCATGCAACCCGAACCAGTTATTACCATTACTGACGGTCCCTCATTTGATGTTTGTGAAACTCCTTCAACACCAATTCAGCTGCAGTCCACAGTCATCAATCACGAACCTTCGTCCATTGTGTGGTCAAATCTTGTCGGCTCTGGAGATTTTAGTGATCCTAACATTTTAAACCCAACCTACACGCCAAGTCCAGCAGATATTATAAATGGTTTTGTTACTTTAGATTTAACGGTCACAGGATTAGGACCTTGTGCGCAAACTTACACAGATAATATTACTATTAATATAGACGCTTCTCCCTCTGCAAATGCTGGAAATGATGTGATTACTTGTGGCACAGACCCGGTGACCCTAGATGCTTCGGGGACTTTAAATGCATCCTCATTAGTATGGACGTTACCCTCAGGAATTACAGGAACTTTGAATTTGGCAGACCCTGAAAGACCAGTTTTTACGCCTAGTCTTGCGGATTTAAATTATGTAGGCCCAATTACGCTTAACTTAGAAGCCTTTTCTGGAAATACGTGTTTAAGTGATACGGATTCTGTTGATATTCTTATTACGCAACCTCCGGTGGTTGATATTGCTCCTATTGATGCTACGATTTGTGAAGGTTTAAATTATACGTTTTCGGCAGGCTCCGTAACAGTAACAGATGGTGTGCCAAGCTCCTATTCATGGTCTAACGGAACTGGAGATGGCGTTTTTACCTCATCGAGTTCTTTAACACCAACTTATATTCCTGGTCCGAATGATATTTCTTTCGGTACGGTAACTCTTACCCTTGAAGCTACTGGCGAAAGTCCTTGTTTTACTCCAGCTTCGGATGATTTAATTCTTAACATCGTAAAAGAACCTATTATTGATGCTGGTCCTGATAGTTTAGCTTGTGAAGGCCCAATAAACATAGTTGGCGCATCCATAGAAAATGCTGGATCTATATTATGGACAGTTGATCCAGCGACTGGAAACGGATTTTTTATTGATCCAACGGTTGAAAATCCAATTTATATTCCTGCGTCAACAGATTTAAATTCTACAGTGACGCTCATTGTTAATGTTACTCCTATAAATGGTTGTGGACCAGATATTTCAGATTCTGTATTATACACAATCAATGCCGCTCCAACAGCAGTGGCTGGAGGTGATGCAACTATTTGTGAAACCAATGATGTATATCAATTACAATCGACCATAACGAATTCAAATTCAATCACTTGGACTTCTACTGGTACAGGCAGCTTTGATAATGTCAATACGGAAGATCCTATTTACACATTTAGTCCTAACGATAAGATATCAGGATCTGTTAGTTTTACAGTTACAGCCTCGCAGGCAGGTTGTGCAAATGCTTCCGATACAATGGTCGTGACCATTCAAAAAAATCCGATAGCAAATGCTGGGACTACATCTGAAATTTGCGAAGGCGAGTCTGTTACAATTTCTAATGCAACCACACAATTTTCAAATTCAATCAATTGGACACAAAGTGGTGGTTTAGGAACATTTACAAATTCTTCTACTTTAGCACCCACATACAATTCTGTCCCAGGTGAATCCGGTACTGTGATTCTTACATTAACAGCAGACGCGATTAGTCCATGTACCATTCCATCGATTTCACAAACCGAAATTATCATTACTCCCAAACCTGTTGTAAATGCTGGTGATGATGCTCAAATTTGTGAAGGAGAATCTTTTACAATATCCACGGCTACCAATATCAATACTGCTGGATTAATATGGTCAACTAGTGGAGATGGTACATTTCAACCGGGATCAGAATTTACATTGACACCAACTTACATCCCTGGTTCTACCGATAAAAATTTTGGATCAGTTACACTGACGCTTACAGGACAAGAAAATTTTCCTTGTAACTCAGCAGCAATGGATTCAATGGTCTTAACGATCAATAAAATTCCAACAATTGACATTATTGACCCAGTCGTAGATTTGTGTGTTGATACGCCAAATTTCCCCATAACAAATATCGTCATAGATCATTATGATTCTCTATTGTGGGAGACTTCTGGAACAGGAAATTTTGGTGGTTTAGAAACTACAGAAGCACCCACTTATTTCCCAACGCCTGCAGATTATGAGCTCGGAATTGTGACGCTTACATTAACAGCTTCAAGAAACCCATTGAATTGTAATTCTTCGACAGAAGATACAATTACTCTAAATTTTATTGAAAAACCAACTGTAGATGCGGGCCCACCAAATGTGAGTTTATGTGAGGGTGCATTCGCACCGTCTTCGTATGTTACCGATCAAGCGACTGGTACTATTAATTATTCAACTGTGACTTGGTCGTCATCTGGAACAGGGACTTGGTCAACACCAAACCCTAACAATTTATTAGAAACCTACACGCCATCAGCGGCAGATTACGATACTGGTTTTGTTATTCTTACGCTTGAAGCAAATTCAAATGTACCATGCGTAGGTTTGGTTACAGACACCATTCAGCTTGATTTACAAAAATTACCGGTTATTACGGTTCCACCAACAACTTCAATTTGTATCGATCAAAATACATTTGGAATAGGAGGCGTGTCCATTGCACCAGCTACGGCTTACGATCCAAATTCTATTGTTTGGGAAACAACAGGTACTGGAGTTTTTACCACTTCTGGTGATCCTTTGAACCCAATTTATAACCCGTCCAATGCTGATTTAGCGGTTGGAAATGTCACCTTAACAATCACTGTCGATTCAGTTTCACCATGTGCAATTGAGGTGACCGAAAGTTTTGATCTTTTATTTCAGGTTTTACCAGTTGCTGATGCGGGTGTTGACTTAACCGAATGTGATTTGCCATTTCAAATCACTACGGCTACTTTTGATACAACAACAGTTAATAATTTAGTTTGGTCCAATGGATCAGGAGACGGAACATTTGATCTCAACAATATTATAAGTCCATTTTATACGCCTGGAACAGGAGATTTAGCTAATGGATCGGTAACCTTAACTTTAACTGCTTCAGCCTTAGACCCATGTACGGCCGATGAAGTCACTTCAATGGTTGTCTTTTTTGTAGATTCACCAACGGTTGTAGTGGTCACGCCACAAAATCCAATTTGTGAAGATGAAACCAATGTTGCAGTCGTAGGTACTACGATTGATGATGCAGATTCATTTATTTGGACGTCCACAACAGGTACAACTATTGCAAACCCTACGACTTTGAGTCCGTTAGTGACTCCTAGTGCTACAGATAAATTAAATAAATATATTGATTTAACACTTACAGTAACTCCAAATGCACCATGCAGTGCACCAATTGAGGAAGTTGTTCGAATTCCTGTTCAAGAAAATCCTAGCCTATTTCCAGGAGTTTCCCAAAATATTTGTGAGGGAGAAATTATATCAATTATAGATGCAACGCAAAGCAATGTAACGAATCTTGTCTGGTCCAATAATGGAGGAGATGGAACTTTTACAGCATCTATTAATAACATTGCAACTGAATATACACCTGGTCCCAATGAAATTGCAAATGGCTTAGTTGAATTAGTCGTTACTGCGGATGCAATTGCACCATGTATCGGAACAATTTCGGAGTTAGTTACTCACACGATTACAAGGAATCCAGTTGTCACTCTAACAACAAACGAAGACACAATTTGTGAATCGCAAGTAAGTTATACAATCCCAACAGGAACGGTTTCTATAGAAAATGTAAGCTCTGTTGATACTTTCGGTTGGACTACTTCTGGTTCGGGTATATTACTAGGAGCCAATACCTTAACCCCATCTTATGAGCCTTCAACAGCGGATATTGGTACAGGTTTTGTGAATTTAATTTTTACGTTAAATCCTCTAGCGCCTTGCAGTACTCAAATTACAGAAACATTCAAATTAAATTTTGACCCTTTAGCGACTATCGATTTTACAGATGATGGTTTTTTCTGTGAGGGAATCGATAAACCATTAACAGCGACTTTTACCAACCATGATCCTAGCACTATCAACTGGACAATTATTAATGGAACAGGTACTTTAACAGGTGGAAACACTGCCAGTCCTACGTATGAGCCTGGTGCTGATAGCGATACCGTTGTGATTCAGATAAGTGTGGATGGAATTTCGCCTTGTGATGAACCAACTACACAACAATTTACGATGAATGTTATTGAAACTCCAGTAGTTTCTATGACAACACTTACAGACACCGTATGTAGTTCTCAATTGACCTATAACCTAACTGGCAACTCTGTTGTAGATCCAACCAATACAATAATTTGGACTCGTGTAAACCCTGTTGGAACTGGAACTTTTTCAAACCCAACGGATTTAAACCCTTCTTATACATTCAATGCGGCAGACATTTCCAACGGATCTGTTACATTACGTTTAACAGCAACTAGTGATGCACCTTGTTCTTCTACTGATTTTGAAGAAATTACAATTATAATAGATCAAGCGCCTAATGCAACAATAAGCTCTCTTGCAGCAGTTTGTGCGGGAGAACTATACACTGCGACTGCGTTAAATCCGGATGGAAATACAGTATCATGGACTGAAATAAATGGAAGTCATGGAACGTTTGTTAATTCAAATTTAGACACTGCTACTTTTAATCAATTTCCTGGAAATGAAGGTGATTTTGAAATCCAATTAACATCTACAACTACAGCGACTTGTGCGCCTTTTGTTCAAACCATTACAGTGGTTGTACAACCAAAACCAACAATCGATGTTGGGGACTCAGTTCAAGAAGTATGTAGCTCGGAACCATTTGTAATCTCTGGAGTAACTGCTACGGATTATGCCTCTGTTTTATGGACAGTGGATGGCACTGGAAGTAGTGCAGGATTTAGTAACCCAACGGATTTAAATCCTACATTTACACCGACTCAAGCTCAACTTAACGCTAGTGTAGTCATTTTGAAAGTCACAGCTCTTGCGGAAGCAGATTGTGGAACTGCCTTTGATGTATCAGATACAATTACGTTAAACTTTAACCCAGAACAAACGGTTAGTTTTACAGCACCAACTTCTATTTGTGAAGGAGATACAATTTCATTAGTTGGTTTAGCGCCAGACTCCTCGAGTATTTTATGGTCGACAAGTTCTACAACCTCTACTTCAGGTTTTGCAGATCCGACCAATTTAAACACAATATATACACCCTCTCAGTTTGATATAGATTCAAACCAGGTGACTTTAACCATTACAGGTTTTTCAAATACAAATTGTCCAGACGCTTCTTACTTTCTAGAAGTATTAATTGAGAAGAACCCAATAGCAGATGCTGGTGGTCCAATATCCATTTGTGAAGGAACGACTTCTTATCAAATTAATGATGCGTTTGCATCCAATTATGATGCATCAGTTTCTACAAATATCAACTGGTCTCTAACAGGTCCTGCGACCATTCAAGCGGGTACTCAAAACGATTTAGATCCAGTGATTTTACCTACTGCTGGTGCCACAGGAGATATTATTTTGACACTAACAGTTAATGGATATGATTCTTGTAATACAACAATTACGGATACAAAAACGATTAGCGTAGTTCCAAGTCCAATCGTTGTGGTGCCTTCAACTCGAACTATTTGCGAAGGTGAATCATTGACCCTTTCAAATTCAGAAATATCCGCTTCTAATTATGGTTCAGTAGTATGGACTTCATCAAACGGATTAGGAACGTTTACACCAAATAATGATGTAGCAACGATTTATACCCCCGCTGCTGGTCAAACAGGAATAGTGAATTTAATCTTAACTGCTTCATCAACTTCAGGTTCATGTTCAAGTGATTCAAGTCCTATACAATTGGAAATTATTCCAAATCCAATTGTCGAAGCTGGTGTTGATGCTACGATATGTGTAACTGAAACATATACGGTCGTTGGAGCGAGTGTTTTAAATGAATTTACATACACATGGAGTGTTACAGGTCCAGCTCAGATTGTTTCAGGAGAAAGTACTATAAACCCTGTTATTGCTTCAGATGCTGGAGCAACCGGAACAGCTGTGGTGACTTTAACTGCTGTTGGAAATGGCGTATGTCCAGTTTCGATAACGGATAGTTTTAACCTAGAAATAAACGCTGCTCCAGTAGTTAATGCCGGTAACGATGATATTCTTTGCGAAGGAGTATCTTCTTATCAACTCCTTGGTTCCGTAGTAGATGCAGATGCTTCTACAACGTATTCTTGGACGACTTCAAATGGCAGTGGAATTATTCAGTCCACAGCGGATCCATTACAACCAATTTACATTCCTGGACCAACTGATTTTAACTCTGCAACAGGTTCCAAGGACATTCAGTTTAATCTCACATCAACTTCAACAAACGGTTGTGCTTCTTCAACAGATTCGATGGTCTTAACGATTTACGCAAATCCAATTGTAAGTGCAGGGACAGATATTTTTGATATTTGTGAAGATACAGATGTCATTTTGAGTTCGGCAACGGCCAGCAATTATAGTACTATTTCATGGTCTACTTCAGGAAACGGTACGTTTGATTATTCTAGTAGTACAATTAAACCAACATACAGCCTTGGGTCTAATGACACGACTTCAGTCACTCTAACGCTTTCAGCGATGCCTAATGTTGCTTGTTCGCAAGTTGCAATTTTGGATGAAATGACAATTTTCATCAATCAAGATACCAAGCTCTCTGCATCAACCAATACAATTACAATGTGTGGTGCGACATTTACAATGCCCGATTTGATTGATGTAAGTAATGCTACCGGTATTCTTTGGACTAATATTACAGGTGCTTCCGGAACTCCAGGAGTCCTGACAAATGTAAATTCCGAAACGCCAAGCTTTACGCCTTCAGTGAATGAAATCGCTAATGGATTTGTATTACTTAGGGTAGAAACCGTACCCGAAGCAGGTTGTTCGACCACATTAAGTGAAACAATTACGGTTAATTTACAACCACTTTTAGAAGTAGAAGCAGGTACGTCTTTAGCATTTTGTGAGGGGGATGATGTTATTGTTTCAGGAAATGGAGCATCAGTCACATATTTCTCAACATATACATGGTCTCATAACGGAATAGGAAGTATTGATCCTTCTACGATCAATACAATAAATCCAAAATATATTCCTGGAATTAATGAAACTGGTGATATTATTCTTACTCTGACTGCCACAAGCATCGCTCCTTGTACAGGAGATGTGTCCGACTCAATGACTGTAACAATTCAGTCACAACCAACAGTTACTGTTGGCCCTGATTTTACTGTTTGTGAAGGCGCTAATATTAATATTGTAAACACAACTGAGACGGACGCAAATACCATAATTTGGACGAGTTCACAAAACAGTGATGGGTCTTCTTCGGGTGCTTATGTAAGTGGAGTATTTACAAACGATGCTATTCTCAACCCGAGTTATACACCTTCACAAGATGATATCGATTTGGGATATGTGTATCTAACGATTAGAGTGTCTAACATAGCTTGTGGTACATTTGTTACAGATGTCATAAAAGTAACTATAGCAGATGGAGTTGGAGTCTTTGCAGGAGTTAATGCATCTATTTGCGAATCAGAAACCTATACATTGTTAGGTGCTACTTCTAGTGCTACTGACGTCACATGGATAAGTTCTGAAAACAGCAATGGAACGTCTTCCGGAACCTATTTACCTGGATCATTTTCAGATGCAACAGCTCTTAATCCCGAATACATCCCAAGTATTGATGATATTAATAGAGGTTATGTGTACTTAACAGTCACAGGAACTGGAAATAGCAGCTGCCCAGTGAGTAGTAGCTCTATGTTATTAAATATAATTAAGAACCCTACGGTAACTGCTAATGATATTAATACTTGTGTTAGCAATTCAACAGGTGTACCATTAAACGGAACAGGAACTGATTATGATACACTAGAATGGAGTATTATAGAAGGTCCAGGACAGGTTATCAATGATGTGTACTTTTCAAATTTAGGAACTGATATTCTCACTAATGTGGTAACACGACTTCGTCTTGTAGCAACTCCACTATCGCCGTGTGCAGAAAATGCAATACAAGAAATTATCGTTATTACTCAAGCACTTCCTTCAGTTGAAGCTGGTGATAACGGTGCCATTTGTTATATCCCAGGAACAGCAATTGCTCCTTTTACAATACTTGGAACAAACGTTTCTAATGCGAGTTCTACGAGTTGGACGACTTCGGGAACTTTGTCTGGGAATTTTAACTTAGGAAATCCTGTTGTTTATGAATCATTTAGTAATAGTTGTACTCCAGAAGTATTAACCTTAACAGCCAATGGTGTGGGGGCTTGTAGTTCAGAGTCAGTATCAGATTCAGTAACATTAACGATCAATTGTACGATTCCAAATTTAGGAGCTATTACAGGACTAGATACTGTTTGTCAAGGAAATTCAGGAGTTGTATATACCGTTCCAGTTAATTCAAATGTAATTACCTACGATTGGCAAGTACCAACAGGCGCCACAATAGTTTCTGGTCAAGGAACGAATTCAATTAGCGTTGATTATGGTGCCAATGCAGTTTCAGGAAATGTTTCTGTAAATGGTGTTAATGGCTGTGGTAGTGGACCGAATTCAACACTACCAATTACTATTAATGAATTACCAACTACGGGAATTGTGTCAGGAGAACAAACAGTGTGTGAAGGATCGACTTATGATTATACTACCACAACAATTTCAAACGCAGTATCCTATTTATGGACATTGCCTGACGGTAGTACGATTTCTACAACAACCAATACAATTTCTATTGCGTTTGCTGCTTCAGCTATCTCAGGAAATTTATCTGTTCAAGGAAATAACTCTTGTGGGTTGGGAGCACCTTCTACGGTTCTACCAATCGCAGTTCAATCACAACCAACTTTGACGAGTACATTGACACCCCCTTCAATTTGTAGTGATGAAACTTTTGAATATTTACCAACTTCGGCATTAGCTAGTACAACCTACAGTTGGACTAGAGCAGTGATATCTGGAATTTCAAATACTGCGGGATCTGGGACAGGAATAATTAGCGAAGTTCTAACCAATACAAGTTCTATAACAATTCCAGTAAATTATATTATTACGTTAACCTCAGAAGATGGTTGTACTGATTCAGAAACTATTACTGTTGACGTCAATCCGAATCCAATCCTTACTTCAGCTACTCCAGTAGCAGCTATTTGCTCTGGTGATGCATTCAATCATACATTAACCTCTAATGTCTCTGGAAGTATTAATTGGACTCGAGCGAGTGTTACAGGAATTACGGAATCTGGAACTAGCGGAGTCGATGTGATAAGTGAAGTTTTGACCAATGTTACAACTGCTCCAATCACAGTGGTATATTCAGCATTACTGCCTGCAAATTCAGCTGGATGTACCGGAGATCCAATTACATTTGATGTTGTTGTGAACCCAGAACCAAATGTTGATCAACCTGGATCACAGATTCTATGTGTAGGTGAAATATTAGATGTAGATTTTGTAACAACCAATACTGGGGGAGTCTCAGGGTTTACATGGACTAATGATAATGCTTCTATAGGGTTGCCATTAACAGGTTCTGGAGATATTTCAGGAGTTACAGTAATTAATACTTCACCAATAAGTCAAGTAGCAACTTTGGTGGTCACACCAACGTTTGATAACGAAGGAATCTCTTGTACAGGGTCTTCAAAAACGTTTACAATTACAATAAATCCAGCGGCTCAAGTCAATCCAATTCCGTCCGAAGTAGTATGTAATGGAGATAGTTTTACTCCGATCACATTTTCAACTTCAAATACTTCAGGAACGACTACTTACAGTTGGACGAATGATAATCCGAGTGTAGGCTTAGTTGCATCGGGTTCTACAGATATTGCAGCATTTACAGCAACTAATATATCGACAATTCCTCAGGTTGCGACCATAGTTGTAACTCCAACGTATACCTATAATGGTCAGGTTTGTTCTGGATCCCCAGAAACATTCCAGCTTACAGTGAATCCTTCAGCTCAGGTAAATCAACCTGTATCTCAGATACTTTGTGAAGGGGAATTGGTATCAAATATAGATTTCGATACCTTAAATACTGGTGGAACTACTACTTATGATTGGACTAATGATAATGTAACTATAGGTTTATCAGCTTCTAGCGGCTCTGGAGATATTAGCTCGTTTACAGCACTGAATTCTACCGGGATTCCACAAGTTGCAAATATCACTGTAACACCAACGTTTACAAATGGTTCAGTTACTTGTACGGGAAGTCCCAAGTTCTTTACGATAACGGTAAATCCATCGGCACAAGTTGATCCGATCACCTCACAAATTGTATGTGCAGGAGATTCAACTACTGACATCAACTTTTTTACCACAAATACAGTAGGTACAACTACATATTCATGGACAAATAACAATACAACTATAGGTTCTCTTCCTGCTACTGGGACAGGAAATATAGCGTCTTTTACAGCTACCAATGTAAGTACTATTCCTCAAGTTGCAACGATTACTGTAACGCCAGAGTTTACGTACAACGGCATTAGTTGTTTGGGAGTACCAGAAACATTCCAGATTACAGTGAATCCTTCAGGTGAGGTAAATCAACCTTCAGACGAAGTTTTCTGTGAATCAGATGTTGCTGTTATCAATTTTACGACTCCTAATACGGTAGGTACAACAACTTATAACTGGACTAATAGTAATTCTGCAATTGGTTTACTAAGCAGTTCTGGTTCTGGATCTACCATATCATTCACCACAACAAATACTGGAACAACGCCTATAACCTCAACGCTTATAGTAACTCCAACATTTAGTTATAATGGTGTGGATTGTGATGGACCAAACAAAATATTCACAATTACGGTCAACCCGAATCCGAATATGATCCCTCCAAGTTCACAAATTCTATGTGATGGAGATACTACAACAGTTGACTTTACGACATCCAATAGTGTGGGTACTACCACATACGCATGGACTAATAATACACCAAGTATTGGAATTCCTGCATCAGGAGTTGGATCGATTCCAGCATTCTCGGTTGTTAATACAGGAAATGCGCCAATAACTGCAAGTCTTACGGTTACTCCAACATTTTCCAATGGAGGTGTAAGTTGTGTTGGCTCTACTGAAAATTTCACTATCACAGTGAATCCTTCTGCGCAAGTAAATCAACCTGTTTCAGTAGTGGTTTGCGATGGTGATACTGTAGCTGCTACTAGCTTTAGTTCCTCAAATACAGTTGGTACAACTACGTATACATGGACTAATGATAATTTGTCAACAGGTTTAAATATTAGTAGTGGTACAGGAGATGTTCCTACTTTTATTGCCACAAATACTGGAACAGTTCCTTTAGTGTCTACGGTCACAGTGACTCCATCTTTTGACAATGCAGGGGTAATTTGTAGTGGACCTTCAAAAACATATTCGGTTACTGTCAATCCTGTGGCACAGGTAAATCCACCAGCCTCGCAGGTAGTCTGTAACGGCGACTCTACTAATGTGTCCTTTACAACCGCCAATACTATTGGGTTAACAACATATAGTTGGACAAATTCTGATACGTCTATAGGTTTAGCAGGATCAGGAACCGGAAATATTCCAACATTTATAACATCCAATTTGAATCCAAACCCAGTTATATCAACTATCACAGTAACTCCAACATTTATCAATGGTGGTGTTTCTTGCTCTGGACCATCCGAAACGTTTACAATTACAGTCAGCCCATCTGGTCAGGTAGATCAACCGGCTTCTCAAATTGTGTGTAATGGCGATTCTACAACACCAGTGAACTTTACAACTTCAAATACCACTGGAACAACTACATTTAGTTGGACCAATTCAAATCCAAGTATTGGATTAGCCGCTTCAGGAACAGGAACACTTCCTTCTTTTGTGGCTTCTAATAGTTCCAATACAGTGGCAGTAGGAACTATTGTTGTAACTCCATTTTACGACTATGGAGGCGTAAGTTGTCAAGGCATTTCAAAAACTTTCACAATTGAAGTTAATCCAGAACCAGAAATGATTCAACCCGATGCCCAAGTCATTTGTGATGGAGATACATTCTTTTATAATTTTGATTCTAATAATTTAGGTGGTACAACCACTTATGAATGGTCTAATAATAATTCATCAATTGGATTGATAGCTGGTCCATCAACTGGAAATATTCCATCTTTTACAGCAACCAATTCAGGATTAGTACCTTCAGTTGCTACAATACAAGTAACTCCTACTTATACAAATGGGGGAGTGAGTTGTGTTGGCTCAACATTAACGTTTACAATTACGGTCAACCCTTCAGCAAGTGTAGTTTTACCTCCAAACCAAACGGTTTGTAATTCGGACTCTACTACTTCTGTTAATTTTTATTCAGTAAATAATTCGGGAGCCACAACCTATGAATGGACTAACAATAATCCAAGTATAGGATTAGGAGCTATTGGAACAGGAAATATTCCTTCGTTTGTGGCAATTAATTCTGGAAATATACCAGTTGTTGCATCCATAGAAGTAACACCAATTTATAATAATGCAGGCGTAAGTTGTTCAGGACCGTCTCAAACGTTTACAATTACGGTCAATCCAACTGCTGAATTGACCACTCCAATTTCTCAGGTTCTTTGTAATGGTGAAAACACAAACTTAGTAAGCTTTTCATCAACTAATTTAGGTGGAACAACGACTTACAGTTGGCTCAACAACAATACAACTATTGGATTAGCTGCAAATGGCTCAGGTGATATTTCATCTTTTACAGCAGTCAATACAGGTTTTGCTCCGGTTGTAGCTACAATTACGGTTACTCCAACGTACACAAACGGTTCAGTCTCATGTCAAGGACCATCTGAAGTATTTACTATTACAGTAAATCCAAGTGCTCATGTAATTCAGCCATCAGATCAAACCCTATGTACCGGGGATTTATCAACTGAGATTAATTTTAACTCATTAAATACACTTGGTGGGACCACTTATACTTGGATTAATGATAACACGAGTACAGGTTTGGGTGCTAGTGGAACAGGAAGTATTTTACCATTTACGACATTAAATACTGGCCTGTCTCCGAATGTTTCAACAATTACAGTTACTCCTGTTTACACAAACGGTGGAGTTACTTGTAACGGCGCTTCAAAAACGTTCTTGATCACAGTAAATCCAACCTTAGATTTGGTTCAACCTGCAGATCAATTAGTATGTAATGGACAAGTTCTGTCGCCTGTTAATTTTAATTCTAATAATACTGGCGTTTCCGTTACATATTCCTGGACAAATGATAATACATCTATTGGACTTGCTCCAAATGGTTCAGGAGATCTTCCGTCATTTACAGCAGTAAATACAGGCTCAACTCAACAGATCGCAACAATTTCTGTAACAGCTGCCTATACTAATGCTGGAGAAACGTGTAGTTCAACAGAAGTATTCACAATAACGGTGAACCCTAGTCCTGTTGCAACAATTACGGGCTTAAATAATTTCCTTGTATGTGAGAATGATACCCCACCTTTTATCACTTTTGAAGGTTCAAATGGGGTGGCTCCATATACGTTTACTTATCAAATAAACTCAGATCCAATCCAACAAGTTACATCTAGTGGAACCTCAAATTCCGCTACAGTTTCAATCTCAACTGCTAATTCAGGATCAAATGTAATTACTCTGCTGAGTGTTTCTGATTCCTCAGTTCCAACGGCATGTGATTCAACAGATATTATATTGCCAAATGAGGCTTTTGTAGATGTTCAAGAACAAGGAACGATCATTCCGCAGGATTCTAGTACAGTTAGTCAAGTTCTTTGTGAAGATACCGCCCTTACACCAATCGTATATGATATAGGTGGTTCAGCGACAAGTGCGTTTGTGACGGGCCTACCTTCTGGCTTGGTTTCAGTTTTTGATTCTACCGTTAATACATTAACCATTAGTGGAGTGCCAACCAGTACAGGTACCTTTAACTATGTAGTTAATACTGCTGGTTCAACGAACGGGTGTAATTCATCTTACAGTGGTTCTATCGTTGTCAATTCTAATGATGAAATCACAGAATTAACACCAACGACCATTGATCAAGAAGTTTGTTCTTGTGATACTATAGCACCTATTTCCTACAACTTAGGGGGTGGTGCTACTGGAGGAGATGTTCAGTTTTCTCCGAATACGCCAGCGGGAATTACTTGGTCAATTTCTTCTAATATATTAACTATTTCTGGTGCTTCATGTGATATCGGGACTTTTGATTATACGGTTAATTCATTTGGAATTTGTAGTTCGGATACTTTCGGAGGCACAATTGTCATAAAAGAAAATTCTACCATTACTTTAGTTTCAGGAAATCCTGATCCAATTGTTTGTGAGGGGAGTGCTTTTGCTACTCCAATCCAATATGCAATCTCACCAACAACTTCAACGCTTGTAATGACTCCAACCATTCCAGGAGTTACCTTTAATCCAACAACAGGAATTATTTCTGGGGTACCAACGCTGAGTGGAGTTTATAACTACACAATCAGTTCTAGTGAAGGCTGTAGTAATATACTTTCTGGAGTTATTACAGTAAATCCAGATCAAGATATATCATTTATTTCTACAAACCCTACTCAAACTGCTTGTCAGAATTCACCTATAGATCCGGTTGTGTTCTTAGTATCACCAGGAGTTAATGATGTTACGATTACACCTTCTCTGCCTGTTGGAGTGAGTTATTCTGTGACTTCAGGTATTGTTACGATTTCAGGAACACCTGTCAATGCGATGAGTGTTGCTCAAAATTATATTGTAACAACGGTTGGTTCTTGTGGAGTTGCAGAATCAGAGACCTTTGTATTAGATGTACGACAGGAGGCTACGATCACAGTAACCAGTGATGTTTCAACGATTAATCAAGCCATTTGTCAAAGTGGAAGTATAGAGCCAATTACATTTACAATTGGCGGAGGTGCAACGGGGATAGAGCCACTTAATTTACCTGACAACCTTGTCTTGAATTTTGATGCTGGGACTGGAGTATACACAGTGTCCGGAACACCTGTCACTTTTGGAACTTTTAACTTTAATGTGGTTACAACAGGATGTGTTGCGACGCAATTATTTTCTATAACGAACATTAATACAAATGTTTCTATTGATTTAACATCTGCTGTTGGAACGGACGACCAACAATTATGTCAATCCAATTTTAGTACACCAATTACTCCTATAGTTTACGCCTTAACTGGTGTTACAGGAGTTACTGTAACAGGGTTGCCAGTCGGTTTAAGTTCGAATTATAACAACGCTACTGGCGAGTTAGTAATTTCTGGAATCCCAATAGAATCTGGAGAATTTAATTACGCCATCACAACCTTGCCGTGTGAACGTGTAAAAACAGGAATTATAAAAGTTTCAACTCCAATTGCATTTTTTGATGAACAAGTAACACAAGTTTCTTGTTACGGTGAAAATGATGGTGCAATTTCAATTGATATACGAGGCGGTGCTAGTGCAGGAGGGTTATATGCTATTACTTGGACTGGACCAAATGGTTTCCAGCAAAATCAAGCAACAATTACAGGATTAGAACCTGGGGTCTATACAATCTCAGGAACCGATTTACTTGGGTGTGCAATTCCAACAAGATCATATGTAATTGCTGAGGTTCAGCCAGTAGAAATATCATTAATTTCCACATCAAATGTGACATGTGATGGAATTTTAGGCTGTGCTAATTTTGATTTTACAGGTGGAACAGGGATTTACACCAACTTTTCTTTAGAGTTTTTAGATCCATCGTCTGAAACATTAACTCCAATTACAGTTGCAAATAATAACTACTTTAATATTTGTGACCTGCAAGCTGGATTGTATTATTTAACGATTGAAGACAGTAATTTATGTACGTCAATTCCTTATTTGTTCACAATATTTGATTACAGTTCACTTAATATCGAATACCTTGAATTAGATGATTCGTTATGTGCTGATAATCCAGGAAATATTAGAATTAAAGTAGCGAGTTTAGATCCAAGTCTAACGTTCTATTATAATAATGTTTTAGTCCCTCATATTTACTTAGGGGATTCTACATATGAATTGGCAATTAATAACCCAACAGCTCCTACTGCAGTTCTTAAAGTAAAAAATGATCAAGACTGTTGGAACTCGATTAATATTAGTACGCCAATTGAGTCACCAGGTTTCGATTATACATCACTTAATTTTGCAACCTACAACTCAGTTGATGTCAATGAAAGTATAGAATTCACCAATACAGTTGATCTAAGTGACATACCAGCCGAATACGATTATATTGTTTGGGATTTTGGAGATAATTCGCCTTTTAAAGTTTTCTTTAATCCAGAAGATTTAGTTCCGAATTCAGAAGGAGATAGCTTTAAAACAGTTTTCCATTCTTACACAATTGATGGTATTTACACCGTTACACTGACCGTCTTTAATAGATTGGGTTGTTCTCGATCGGTATCTCAAATTATTAGTGTAGGTCGTGGTGCAAATATCATGACCCCAACAGCTTTTTCTCCAAACAATGATGGTATAAATGATTTGTTTAGAGCGTCATTAATTGGCTTTACTAAAGTTTCTATTTATGTGTATGATAACTGGGGGAATGTTGTTTATGAAATCACCTCTGATGTAGATGCATTAGATCCTAATTGGGGTTGGAATGGTTTAGAAAAAGGAAATGATGAACCGATAAATGGAAATTATAAATACTACGTAATAGCAACAACTATTGATGGAAAAGTTGTTGAGAAAACGGGTCAATTGATGCTTATAAAATAATACAGACTATGAAATTGAAATCTCTATATATTTGTCTTGTAATCTTAGGTTACAACTTTGGATTTTCACAAGATAATATCATAAAAAACCAAAACAAAATCATGGGTGCTCAAAACCCAAGTTTTTATGCTTTTGGAGACTCTTCTAAAGCAGGAGTGTTAACTGGATTCGAAGGATTTACGGATGCTAGTAAAATCGAAACAAAATTTGGCTTTGTGAATCATTTCTTTGAACAAAGTAATTTTTCATTGGCTTTGGATGTTAAAACTATTGATGTAAATAGTCTTGGATATTCAGTCTCAAGTGTTAACTTTCATTATATCTACAGAACCCAATTCAACTACAAATGGACGTTTAATCCGTCCGTTTCTGTTGGGTATGGTAGTAGTTCCTTAAACTATGATAATTTAATCTTTGAAGATCAAATAAATGTCTTAACTGGAAGTATTGCCGGGGTTACTATTGATCCGGTAAACGTGGATGGTGAAATTAATTACTTTGATTTGGCTGCTGGATTTTCGCTTCACAATAATGAAAATTTATTTTTTGGGCTGAATGCAAAGCATATGAATACTCCTGACACTTCGTTCAACTCTACAGCGAAAAATAAGAAAGAGTTGTTACTCTCTTTGCAAGCGGGCTATGAGTATGACTTAAACCCTTATGACCAGGGAATTTTGCCAACATTTTCTTATTTGTTTTTATATAATTCTATTACTATGCAAGGCGCAAAATCTAGAATAGATCTTTTTCAAGAATTGATATTAGGTAATATTTCTATCGGGCTGAACCAACATGTCAATAACTATGAAGGGATTACAATATCTCAATTCGGAACATCCTTAAGCCTTTTTGTGCAACAAATAGAGATTGGTGTCAATTATTCAATAGATATGGGATCTACAGGTCCAGTAGGTACCGATTTTAATAGTTTTGAATTATACATTACATTTGATTTTAATCCTGACAATAAGAACAAAAGAGGAGATAATAGTCGCTTCTACGGCTTCTAGTATAAGGCAATCAAAATACATGCGTTATTCCTATAAACGAAAGTAGAATTACAGTATATTTTTTTTAGAATTTAATCTCGTACCACAATTTTTATGATTATTGTTGTACTTTGTCGGTTCGTCTCTGTAAGATTTAATTTGTAAAATTATGCGTCCTCGCCCGTTGTTTTCCATTGTCATTCCAGTATTTAATGAAGAAGGCAACATTAAATTATTGATTTCTTCTCTTGAAAATGCTTTAACGGAATATAATTATGAACTTATTTTTGTAGATGATTTTTCGTCAGATGAAAGCTGTAAAATTATTAATTCAGAGGCCACACCTTGCACCAGTCTAATAGCTTTTGAATATCATAAAGGTCAAAGTTCGGCCCTTGCTTCTGGAATTAAGAGAGCTCGAGGACACTATATCGTAACTATGGATGGTGATCTTCAAAACGACCCATCGGATATCCCAAAAATGCTAGATATAATTCAAAACGAAGCTTTGGATATGGTGATTGGTTTTCGAAAAAACAGACATGATCCCTTCCTTAAAACAATGCCCTCTAAAATTGCAAATTTTATTATAAGAATGACGACGCAACTCCAAATTAGAGATTCGGGTTGTGCCTTAAAAGTGATGACCTCCAAAATTGCCAAAGAACTTCCGCTCTATGGCGAACTGCATCGATTTATGGCACTCAATGCGCATATCAGAGGGGCAAGAATCAAAGAAGTTCCTGTCATTCATCATCCTCGAATTCATGGAACCTCCAAATATGGACTCGAACGCACTTATAAAGTATTGAAGGATTTGAGCCAAATTCTTATTACCCACAAAAAAGCGTACTCCAAAGGAGTTCGTACTTAGTTTCATATCCTCACATTATTAAAAAAAATAATAGTAATTTTAGAGTCTGAATCAATCGGATGCAACCACAACCAATAAAAATAATAGAATGCCCACGAGATGCCATGCAAGGTATAAAGGCGTTTATTCCGACGGTTCAAAAAGTTCAGTACCTTCAATCCTTATTGCGTGTTGGTTTTGATACTATTGATTTTGGGAGCTTTGTGTCTCCAAAAGCCATCCCTCAAATGGCGGATACGGCCGAAGTTCTAGCTCAATTAGACCTCAGTTCTACATCTAGTAAATTGCTGGCCATTGTGGCCAATCGGAGGGGAGCATTAGCTGCTGCATCCCACAAAGAAATTGATTTTTTAGGCTACCCGTTTTCAATCTCTGAAAATTTCCAAATGCGTAATACACACAAAACAATTGCGGAATCTATTGAGACACTACAAGAAATTTTAGAAATTGCACAGGCTCATAATAAACGTGTTGTGGTCTATATTTCCATGGCTTTTGGAAATCCTTATGGCGATCCTTGGAATGTAGATATTGTTGCCAAGTGGACGGAACATTTACATAAAATGGGCGTTGAAATTCTGTCGTTGAGTGATACAATCGGAAGTTCTAATGAAGAGAGTATATCCTATTTATTTTCTAATTTAATTCCGGCTTATCCTCATATTGAATTTGGTGCGCACCTACACACCAATCCTTTACATTGGCATGCCAAAGTGGATGCTGCATATAAGGCAGGTTGTTGGAGGTTTGATGGTGCGATTCAAGGATTTGGAGGCTGTCCTATGGCCAAAGACGAGCTGACGGGAAACATGCCAACAGAAAAATTACTTTCCTATTTTACAGCTCAAAAGGCGGTTACTAATTTGAATGCGCTTAGTTTTGAAAGTGCTTTTAATGAGGCCACAAAAATTTTCTCTGTGTACCATTAAAAATGGCCATCCAAAAATTGGTATGCTTTGTCAATCTGAACTCATTTCAGATACTAAAATAAATTCCTTTAGTGTTGATACATAATAAAAGAGTTAGAGCAAAGTCTCCAATCTTTTTTAAAATCTAAAGTTTAGACCTCCGTAGATTCCAAAAGGATGACCAGGCCGTAAACCTGCTGGCACTTTAGCAACCGCATAAGTTTTATCTAAAACATTAATAATTTTAGCCGATAAACTCAGTGATTTTGAAACATGGTATTTTCCTACAAAATCAATGATAAAGTTGGATGTAATCCCATTAGCAGCGTTGACAGCATCTGCGCTTGCTTCGGTTTTAAAGGCACCATTCAAACGGCCATTCAAGTTAAGTTCAAATCTGTTATGCTCTAAGGATATAGAGGTGTTAAATTGATGCTTGGCAATGTAAGGCAGCTCGTCACCGCTTTGAACTTCACCCCACAAACTAGCATCACTGCCAAAACTGTTTAAAAACCTAGCATCTGTAAATGTATATCCAAAAGTAATAGGTAAGGCATAAGACGTATTCTTTTGAAGTAGGTCATAATTTAATAACAATTCAAACCCCTTCACACTAACTTCTCCAGCATTAAATTGTTCTAAAGATCCTGTACCTCCAGAAGCTGCTAAGTCACTGCCTAACAAGTTGCTGTAATCGTTATAAAACCCAACAACCTCTCCTCGTAATCCTTTAAAGTTGAACCGAGACCCTAATTCATAATTAATACTTTCTTCTGATTCTTGTCCAACGGTATTTCCAGGAGGCGAAAAACCTTTATGTACTCCACCAAATACCGAAGTTGAATTGTTAAACTTATAGTTGAATCCTATGCCAGGAATAAAAATTGAGACCTTATTTTCTCTACTAGAAAGGTCCACTCCAGTTCTGTTGAGGTCATCATATCCAAAATCAGTTCTTTCTAACACAATATCTTCATATCGAATTCCTGGAGTTATAGTAATATTGTTATATTTTAGTTTATACAAAACAGAACCTGCAAAAGCTGTCGCTTTACTAATGCGATTGGCATCACTTCCTGGTGCACCTTTAGAAGTTAAATTCATCTGTCCATCCGTTATGCTATAGCCATCTTTCCATTGAAAACGATCTTCATCATCATAATGATAACGCAAACCAATTTCAAGATCATGAAACACCTGAGCACTGTTCCAATGAAAGTCCAATTTAGTTTGTATTCCTTTCGAAAGATAACTTCTGTTGTTTGCTTTTAGGATGAATGCATTTGCATCAGAATTGAAAGTCCCATTAATAATATCCATATAGTTAGGATAGTTCTGAGGAGCTTCTATAATTTTAGAAATGTTTACTTTATCCCCGCCAAATACAACATCATTCAACTTATACCAGTTACGCGAGAAATCGTTGTGATAAGCGTTGCTTGTAATTTGTAAAAAGTTAGAAACATCTATTTTATATGTCACCATAAATTGAAGGTGTTCATTTGTCATTTTATCTTTTTGGGACGCTGCATATCGATCAAATGGGCTGGTCTCAAAATCTTCAGTGGCTAAGCCTAGATAGGTTTCATTAGAGGTTTCGTCCGAATACTGAAATTTAAATTCAAGCGATTGATTAAATTTTGCATTCTGTTTATTCTGAAGTTTAAATTTTGCCACCACATCATTTTTGTCAAAACCAGTATTGTCGCCATTTGCTAAGTTTTTAAAACCATCGGAATTATTATTTAGATACTCCAACGAATATCCAATGTAGGTTTTAGAATCTCCAATTTTTAAATGTGTTTGACTGGTATTAAAACTTCCATAACTTGTGTTTATACTCCCTCTAAAACTGTTGGGGATTTGGGTACTCACCAAATTAATAGCGCCACCAGTCGTAAACGGGCCATACTGTATTTGACTGCTTCCTTTTAAGATTTCAACAGCTTGCATTCTGGCAACAGAAGGAAAATAATAGGCTGCTGGTGCACTGTAAGGGGCGGGTGCGATTAAGACACCATCTTCCATAATGGATATTTTTGCACTACGTTCTGGAGATGTTCCACGAAGACTGATGTTTGGACGCAATCCAAAACCATCTTCTTCATAGATATGCACTCCAGGCACTGATTTTAAGACCCTATTGATGTCTGAATATGAAAATTTCTCTAATTCTTCTGGGGAAAGATAATATGAAGATCCAGTTCTGTTTTTTGCTTCATATTTACTGCCAAAGATCACTTGGGAGTTGATAAAAACAGGTTCCAATTTTTGAATAGAATCTGTTGGTTTAATAGATTCTTGAGCATTTAAAATACCAATCCCCAATAAGGTGGTTTTGAGCAAGCTTTTCATTTTATTTAGACTGATTAAAAATAAGAATAAATTTTAAAGAGCAAAGTTACAAATGAATTATAGTTTCACAAAGTTTATTTAGAATAAATAAAAATAAAAAAGTAAAATACAGGTAATGAGCTAGTTATTTTAGTTAATTATTTAATTTTATCAAATTCAGGAATACAAAAGATAGGTGTTGTGTGTATTTTTATACGAATTCAGGGTTTTGTATAAATAATAGAATAATATGCGTGATTGAGCTAAAAATAACTTAAATTTGCATGCAATTATAAGCTAATTGCTATGAATGCACATTTATCCAAAATTGTCGGCGAAGGTCTTACTTACGACGACGTCCTTTTGATTCCAGCCTATTCAGAGATATTACCACGTGAGGTGAGTATTAAATCTCAATTCACTAAAAACATTTCATTGAATGTTCCAATATGTTCAGCTGCAATGGATACCGTTACCGAAAGTAAAATGGCCATAGCTATGGCACGTGAGGGAGGAATTGGAGTCTTGCATAAAAACATGTCCATCGAACAACAGGCTATTAAGGTTCGAAAAGTGAAACGTGCCGAAAGCGGTATGATTATCGACCCAGTGACGCTCCCATTAGATGCCACGGTTAAGGATGCACAAATGAGCATGAAGGAACATAGGATTGGAGGAATTCCTATTATTGACAACGATGGCTATTTGAAAGGAATTGTAACCAACAGAGATTTACGATTCGAAAAAGAAAGCACACGTCCCATTACAGAAATCATGACTAGTGAAGATCTTGTTACTACTTCTGAAGGAACTTCTTTAAAGCAGGCAGAAGTAATTTTACAAAAAAATAAAATTGAAAAATTACCAGTTGTGGATGCCGATTTTAAATTGATAGGACTCATCACTTTTAGAGATATTACAAAATTAACGCAGAAACCAATTTCTAACAAAGATACCTTTGGGAGACTCCGAGTTGCCGCAGCAATTGGTGTCACACAAGACGCTGTAGAACGTACCGCAGCCTTAGTGAAATCTGGAGTGGATGCCGTTATAATTGATACAGCGCATGGACATACAAAAGGAGTGGTCAATGTTTTAAAATCGATTAAAGAAAAATATCCGGAGCTCGATGTTGTAGTAGGGAACATTGCCACTGCTGAAGCTGCTAAATATTTAGTTGAGGCAGGTGCTGACGCTGTTAAAGTTGGTATAGGACCTGGATCTATATGTACAACACGCGTGGTTGCAGGCGTTGGATTTCCTCAGTTTTCAGCTGTTCTCGAAGTTGCAGCCGCCCTCAAAGGTACTGGAGTCCCAGTGATTGCAGATGGAGGAATTAGATATACAGGAGATATTCCAAAAGCCATAGCAGCTGGAGCCGACTGTGTTATGCTCGGATCTCTTTTAGCCGGTACCAAAGAATCTCCAGGTGAAACCATCATTTATGAAGGTCGAAAATTCAAATCGTATCGAGGAATGGGTTCTGTTGAAGCTATGAAAGAAGGCAGTAAAGACCGTTACTTTCAAGATGTTGAAGACGATATAAAAAAATTGGTTCCAGAAGGTATTGTTGGGCGTGTACCATACAAAGGCGATTTGTATGAAAGCATCCACCAGTTTATTGGAGGTATCAGAGCAGGGATGGGGTATTGTGGAGCAAAAGATATTCAAACCCTTAAAGAGACCGGTCGTTTTGTGAAAATCACCTCCTCCGGAATCAGCGAAAGCCATCCGCATAACGTCATGATTACAAAAGAAGCACCTAATTATTCCAGATAGTAAATTCAGCCTCTACTTTTTTTATTACACAAGGAATTTACATTTGTATTCTCCGCTATAATTAGTATTTTTGGTTTTCATAAAAAAATAGTAATATGCATAAAACCTTCCTATTTCTAAGTACAGCCTGCTTTTCATTTTTTCTATCAAATGCTCAAATAGCTGAAAACGATATTTTACTTACAATTTCAGGTGAACCCGTTTCAGCCAATGAATTTATAAGAGTTTACAATAAAAATCTGAACTTAGTTCAAGATGATTCCCAAAAGGAAGTTGACTCATACTTAGAGTTGTTTGTGAATTATAAGTTAAAATTAGCTGAGGCTAAAGCATTGAGATACGACAAAGATCCTGCATACATAAATGAATTCAAGTCCTATAAAAATCAATTAATTCAAACCTATTTGACCAACAAAGATGTGACGGATGATTTAGTTCGTGAAGCTTATGACCGAACAGAAAATGAAGTAAAAGCGCAGCATATTTTAGTTTTATTAGATGAAGTTGAAACAGACACATTAGCAGCATACTCTAAAATTGAAGCCTACAGAGAACGATTTTTAAATGAAGATTTTGAGTCTTTAAAAAAGGAACTCCACAACGGAAAATCTGTTTTTGTAGAAGATCTAGGTTATTTTTCTGCTTTTAAAATGGTATATAATTTTGAATCTGCGGCGTATGCAACTGAAGTTGGATCCGTTTCTCAACCCTTCCGAACAAGATTTGGCTTTCATGTGGTCAAAGTTTTAGACAAAAGAAAGTCAAAAGGTCAAGTGTCTGTAGCTCATATTATGATTGCCAACACACAGAAAGACACCACACTAGTAGCGAAAGATCGCATACAGGAATTGCACCGCTTGCTACTTCAGGGTGAAGACTTTGGAGAATTGGCTAAACAATTTTCAGATGACAAAAGTAGTTCAATTCGTGGTGGTGAACTCAAACCTTTTAAATCGGGTCAGATAAATTCTGAGATTTTTGAAACAACAGCCTTTGAATTATCTCCTTCCAATCCAATTTCTAAACCGATTCAAACGCAGTTTGGATGGCATATTCTAAAATATATCAATAGAAAAGAGGTGCAATCTTTTGAAAAATTGAAGTCAGAATTGGAAAATAGAGTTGGTAAAGATTCGCGTTCTCAACTTGTAAAATCAAAAATGTTGGAACAACTATTAACGGAATATCAGATTGAAACACCAAACTCTAAGCTTGCGAAATTCGAATCAAATTTAAGTTACAATGCATCCAAGAATGTATGGGAACTTCCAAGTAACTTTAACAAGAGCCAACCCTTTTTGAGTATAAAAAACCAAACAGATACGTATTTAGATTTTTTGGAATTTCTGAATAATAATCTAAAATCAATTAAAAAAGAATGGCCAACTTCAGTAGTTGTTAAAAAACAATATGCATCCTTTTTGGAGAAATCTGTATTTCGGTATAAAGAAGAAAATCTAGAAAATGAAAATGAGGAGTTTTCACATATTTTAAATGAATACCGAGAAGGTTTGTTGTTATTTGAATTGATGCAAGATAAGATATGGGAAGGCGCTAAAAACGACTCCATAGGTCTGCAAGAATTTTACAATGAAAATAAACAAAACTATATTTGGCCTGATAGAATTGAAGGCTCGGTAGCACGATCATCCGATGCAAAGTACATCAAAAAAGTGCGTAAGTATTGGGCTAAAAATCAGTCTAATAAAATGATAGGAGAAGCCTTAAACAAAGAGCAACAAAACGTAATATTTTCAACTGGCGAACTAGAATTGGGACACCCTACATTACCTAAAAGTACTCCATTCAAAACAGGGCTTTCTAAAGTGATTGAGGAAAATTCAAACTTTTATGTCATCAAAGTAACTGCTTTAAAGCCATCAGCTCCTAAGACTTTTGAAGAGGCCAAAGGTCAACTATTATCAGATTATCAGCAAGTATTAGAGTCCCAGTGGATAAACGAATTACGCACCAAATTTGAGGTAGTTATCAATCAAGACGTACTTGCAAAAGTAAACGCATTAATCTCTAACTAATTTTGAACGACTTCAACCGACTATTTATAATTTCTTTTTTGGTATTGGCCGGATGTAATTTACGACCGGCTACCTCAAAAGCAACTCCTTTGGCGCGTGTAAACGATGCCTATTTGTATGAAACAGATATTGATTTTAGTTTTGTAAAAGATCAATCGGAATCAGATAGTATTATATACGTTCAAAACATTATTAATAACTGGGCCACCACTCAACTACTAATTGACGGTGCAAATCTAAATTTAACCAATGAGACGCAAAAAGAGTTTGAACAGCTCGTTCAGCAATATAAGAGTGACCTTTATACCTCTGCTTATGTAGAAGCTTTGGTAAATAAAAATTTGGATACTACTATCACAACACAAGAATTAGAAGACGTATATTCTAGTAACAAGCAACTTTTTGTTTTAAAAGAAGACTTATTAAAAATGAGATATGTGAATGTAAATTCAAAACTATCCAATTTAGAAGAAGTCAAAAAACGATTCAAGCGTTTTAATTCAGAGGATCAAACACGCTTAGATTCTATATCCATCCAATTCAATTCCTTTTATTTAAAAGATTCAATTTGGATAAAATCCGAACAAGCAATTTCTAAAATTACTCCCTTACAGTTAGGTTTTAATAAAGTACTGTTAAAAAAACCAAATTTTATACAGCTCAAAGATTCTTTAGGGTTATATTTGATGCAAATTAATGAAGTTTTAGAACGAGGAAATCAAGCCCCAATGGAGTATGTATTACCGACTCTAAAACAAATTATCATTAATAATCGAAAGTTAAAACTCATCAAGCAACTAAAAAGTGATATAGTTAATGATGCCATTAAAAACAAAAAATTTGAAATATATAACTAAGTACTACCTACTAGGATTTTGTATGTTCACAACTCTTTTTTCTTTTTCACAAGAAATTATTGAAGAGTCTGTTGAGGTCGAAGCACCCAAAACGTCCATAGTTGATACCATTCAACGTGTCAAAATAGATGGCGTTGCTGCAGTGATTGGTGACTTCGTTATCTTAGATTCTGATATCGATAAGCAATTTACTCAATTAGAAGCCGGAGGCATTTCGACAGAAGATATAACGCGTTGCCAGCTTTTTGGCAAACTTTTAGAAGATAAACTCTATGTTCATCATGCCATTCAAGACAGTATTGAGATAAATGATACAGAGATTAGATCCTATGTAGACCAACAACTAGAAGGATTTGCAGAGCAAATCGGTTCTATGGAGAAATTAATTGCTTACTACAAAAAATCATCCGAAAAAGAACTCAGAGATGAAATGTTTGAGCTGAATAAAAATGGTAAAATGGCATCAATGATGCAACAAACAATTATAGAAGAAATTGAAGTCACTCCAGACGAAGTACGTCAGTTTTTTAATAAAATCGCAGAAGATGAACGCCCACAATTTGGTACTGAAATGCGTGTTGCTCAAATTGTTGTGATTCCAGAAACATCAAAAGCAGAAGTTGATAAAGTCATCAAACGTTTGAATGAATTCAGAGCCGATGTAATTGATAATGGTGCAAGTTTTACAACCAAAGCCGTTCTTTATACCGAAGATCCTGGATCTAAACGAACAGGTGGAAAATACACACTTAACAGGAAACGTCCTGTGATGGCAAAAGAGTTCAGAGAAGTTGCATTTTCTTTACAAGAAGGAGAGGTTTCTAAACCTTTCAAAACAGATTTTGGCTATCATATCATTCAACTTGAAAAAATTAGAGGTCAAGAATTTGATGTTAGACATATTCTATTAATTCCAAAAGTCACACCAACAGCCATTAAAGAAGCAAAAGAAAAACTTGAAAAAGTAAGACAAAACATTATCGATGGTGAAATTACATTTGCAGAAGCAGCTAGAGAAGTAAGTGACGAAGAAGAAACTAAGTTTGACGGCGGTCAACTTCGAAATCCTGAAACGCAAGACTATAATTTTGAGCTCACTAAAATGGATCCTGAATTATATGCTCAAATTCAGAATCTAAAAGACAATGAAGTAAGCCCCGTCCTAAAAGACCAAGATCGAATTCATCCAGTGAAATTCAAGATTTTAACGGTTACTGCCCGTGTTGATGAGCACGAAGCTAATTTTGCACAAGATTACTTAAAGATTAAGGCACTTGCACTCCAAGAAAAACAATTGAAAGCGATAGAGAAGTGGCAACAAGAAAAAATTATGGATACTTATATTAAAATTAATGGCGAATTACGTAGCTGCGATTTTAATAGTAACTGGTTTAAAACCAACTAAGTCATGTCAGATGTTGCGTCTTTAAAACAACACCTCAAAAAGTACGAGACTTTAAAGCAAGAAATCTCTAAAGTCATTGTAGGTCAAGATGCGGTCATTGAACAAATTCTAATCTCCATATTTTCTGGTGGTCATTCCTTATTAGTAGGTGTCCCTGGACTGGCAAAGACCCTAATGGTAAATACAATTTCCAAGGCATTAGGATTGGATTTTAAACGGATTCAATTTACTCCAGACCTTATGCCGAGTGATATTTTAGGCAGTGAAATTTTAGATACCGATCGTCAATTCAAATTCATTAAAGGCCCCATATTTTCAAACATCATATTAGCCGATGAAATAAATAGAACCCCGCCAAAAACACAAGCGGCGCTTTTAGAAGCCATGCAAGAGCGGTCGGTTACCATTGCAGGACATCATTATAAATTGAACGCTCCCTATTTTGTTTTAGCTACTCAAAACCCGATTGAGCAAGAAGGCACCTATCCCTTACCTGAGGCACAATTAGACCGTTTCATGTTTTCAATTAACCTAACCTATCCAAGTTTTGAAGAAGAAGTGCAAGTGGTAAAGTTGACAACTGTAAGCACAACGTCGGAAGTTGAAGTGGTTTTTTCTGCAAGCGAAATCTTAGATTTCCAAGCCCTTATTCGCAAAATTCCAGTGGCGGATAACGTTATTGAATATGCGGTTAAAATGGTTGGAAAAACGCGCCCAGATGCTTCGTCAACAATTCCAATAATTAAAAAATATGTTGATTGGGGTGCAGGGCCAAGAGCCTCTCAAAATCTAATTTTAGCCGCCAAAACCTTTGCAGTAATTAATGGTAAACTTTCGCCAGACATCGAAGATGTTCAGGCCGTTGCAATTAGTATTCTTCGTCACAGAATTATCAAGAATTATAAGGCGGAAGCCGATGGTGTTTCGGTAGAATCCATTATTGAAAATTTATTTTAATTCCATTTTCGCAATTTTATTAGAAATTTAGTACTAAATCTCTAATAATAATTAAATTTACTAAAGGAAAATTTACTTTTAATTGAATTATGGATATTTAGGTTTCTTATTGTCTATTTAATTGAATATAATTTTATTTAATTCGTACTTTTACGAACGATTATTACCAAATAAAATTATTCAGATTATGGCTTTCGATATAAATGTTATTAAAGAAGTGTACCGTCAAATGCCGGGACGCATTGAAAAAGCACGTCAACTTGTTGGACGTCCACTAACCTTATCAGAAAAAATACTTTACAGTCACCTTTGGGACAATACTGCTATAAGAGCATATGAGCGTGGTAAAGATTATGTTGACTTTGCGCCCGACAGAATTGCATGTCAGGATGCAACAGCTCAAATGGCATTATTACAGTTTATGCAAGCCGGGAAAAAGCAAGTAGCAGTTCCTACAACAGTGCATTGTGATCACTTAATTCAGGCCAAAGTTGGAGCGACTAAAGATTTGCAATTTGCCTTAAATAACAGTAATGAAGTATTTAATTTCTTAGAATCGGTATCAAATAAATATGGTATCGGATTTTGGAAACCTGGTGCCGGAATTATTCACCAAGTGGTACTAGAAAATTATGCCTTTCCAGGTGGGATGATGATTGGAACAGATTCTCATACCGTGAATGCTGGAGGACTGGGAATGATTGCTATTGGAGTTGGTGGTGCAGATGCTGTGGATGTGATGGCAGGCATGGCCTGGGAACTTAAATTCCCTAAACTTATTGGAGTCAAATTAACGGGTAATCTTTCAGGTTGGACCGCGCCAAAAGACGTTATTCTTAAGGTTGCAGGAATTTTAACAGCAAAGGGTGGAACAGGAGCAATTGTAGAATATTTTGGCCCTGGAGCAACTTCTATGTCTTGTACGGGAAAAGGAACCATTTGTAATATGGGTGCCGAAATTGGTGCCACAACTTCGACTTTTGGATATGATGAATCAATGGAGCGTTACCTCCGTTCTACAGACAGAAATGATGTAGCTGATGCTGCCAATCAAGTAAAAGATTCATTGACAGCCGATCCGGAAGTATATGCATCTCCAGAAGATTATTTTGATGAATTAATTGAGATTGATTTATCGACCTTAATGCCACATATCAACGGCCCTTTTACGCCAGATTTAGCAACGGAAGTAGGAACTATGACCGACAAAGCAAAAGCAAACGATTGGCCTTTAAAAGTAGAGTGGGGTTTGATTGGTTCTTGTACCAACTCATCCTATGAAGATTTATCGCGTGCGGCGTCCATCGCACAACAAGCTTTGGATAAAGGCTTGGTTACCAAAGCAGAATTTGGAATTAATCCGGGTTCTGAACAGGTACGATATACAGCAGAACGTGATGGAATATTACAGGTATTTGAAAATCTAGATGCTAAGATTTTCACCAACGCTTGTGGTCCTTGTATTGGGCAATGGGGACGTTATGAAGATCCAAAAAATGCTCCTAAAAATAGTATTGTACACTCCTTTAACAGAAATTTTGCTAAACGAGCTGACGGAAATCCAAATACCCATGCGTTTGTAGCATCACCAGAAATGGTTGCTGCAATTGCGATTTCTGGGCGCTTAGACTTTAATCCATTAACAGATTCACTAATAAATAAAAATGGCGATCAAGTCATGTTAGATGAACCCACAGGACACGAGTTACCAGAACAAGGCTTTGCAGTAGAAGATGCAGGCTATTTAGCACCTGAAGAAGATGGTAGTCATGTGATTGTTGAGGTTGCTGCAGATTCTGAACGCTTACAACTCCTAACCCCTTTTGAACCAATTGGAAATACAATTCAAGGAGCCAAACTATTAATTAAAGCACACGGAAAATGTACCACTGACCATATCTCTATGGCAGGACCTTGGTTGCGTTATAGAGGGCATTTAGATAATATTTCAAACAACTGTTTGATTGGCGCTGTGAATGCATTTAATATGCAAACAAACTTTGTAAAAAATCAACTTACAGGGGATTATGATGCGGTACCTAAAACCCAACGTGAATACAAATCTAAAGGCATTCAAACCATTGTAGTTGGCGATCACAACTATGGTGAAGGATCTTCTAGAGAACATGCGGCAATGGAGCCACGTCATTTGGGAGTGGTTGCAGTCCTTGTAAAATCATTTGCACGTATTCATGAAACAAACCTTAAAAAACAAGGAATGTTAGGATTAACTTTTGCGACGGAATCAGATTATGATTTAATTCAAGAAGACGACACCTTTAATTTTGTGGACTTGAATGTATTTGCACCAGGCAAACCCCTTACCATTGAAGCGGTTCATGCAGATGGTTCTAAGGATATCATAATTGCAAACCATACCTATAACGATTCTCAAATTGAATGGTATAATGAAGGCTCTGCCCTGAACCTTATTAAAAAACAAAATGCCTAAGAAGTAAATTTACTCATCTTGGGTGTTCCTAAGGTCATTTAATGATTTTAGATCACAACAAAATCGAGACTATTTCTTGTATTAACTATAAGAAGTGTCTCGTTTTTTTTGTTTAAAATTAAGTCTTCTAATTTTATTTAATCTAGGTACTGAATTGTCACCCAGAGTTGCGCTTTGTTTGTGTCAAATAACACATAAGAATTTGATTTACTCCCATTTTTTGATTTATAGTAAAGAGCATCTACTGTGAGAGAATCAGAATCGAAATTTATGAAGTCAACTTCAGGATGCTTTGAGTCCGATTTCTTAAGTTTATTGACCTCTATATATCGATTTGCATCAAAATTAGCTAAGTCAAATTCAAAATAAGCCTTTTTGGTCGTAATCGTTTCTAAATAGGCACAGTCTGAACTAATGATCGAAGGAATATCAATTTTTGCATTTAGCTCTATATTATCAATGTTAGCCCATTCGCAGGTTCTTTGATCGGCTATAGAAATCACAAGGAATCGCAGTCCTAAAATGAAAACAAGCCCTAAGATCAAAAGGCTAGTAATTCCAATCGTGATAAATTTGTGATTAAACTTCATTTGTGTGCTGAAACTTTTTTACAAAAAATTCCGTCAGAAATAAATTACAAAGAATCATAGTATATGCGTAAATACTATCTTCAACTGGGATTGTACCCATTCGAATTCCTAAATTTTGAGTATTATCGTACCATACGACTTGGTCTGTAATAAAACTGCCGGTTAAGATGCCGTTGATAATAAAAAATGGAATCAACATCACTAAAAAAGTCAAGAAAAAATGTTGAAGTAGTTTGGTATTGTAATTATAAACGATAAAGGTCAGTGGAATTGCCAGGCTGAAATTAATCAGTGTGTACCACTTATCATAATTAACAACAGCAAGAATCAATAAGAGCGTTATAAGTCCAATACTAATTGCTTTTGTGACTTGTCTGTTAAGTTTTAAATTCGGAAAATAGAGCAGTAGTGCATAATGTGTAAATACACAAGCAAAGGGAATACAGATGAAAAACAACCATTCTTCAATAGGAAGACTTAAAAATTTTGCACCCAAAAAGTAAGTGTCATTAAACCCCCAGATTTCATGTTTTGTAAAAATTACATCCCACGGAATAAAAATTATCATCGTTAGAAGGATTGATATAAAGATCCAAAGGAATCGTTTGTGGAGTTGTAATCTTGGATGAAAACTATATAGAAACGGAACCGAAATAGACCCTAAGTTTAATAAAAGATAGAGTGTATTCATGTTTTACCGTTTAAAGTACTTGAACGGTACAAACAACATTCCAAAACATTCGCCATCGCTTTTTCCAAGATGTTTGTGATGTATTTTATGAGCACGTCTCAGTCCTTTTGCGTACCAATTGTTGGCATTTCGAAATAATTTAAAGCGTTGATGAATAAAAATATCGTGTACAATAAAGTAGGTGGCTCCATAGGCCATAATTCCTAGACCTATCGGCAGTCCTGCCCAAAATCCTTCGTAACTCCAAAAGTAAAAACAGGTCATACTCACCACTGCATAGAAAATAAAAAAGGCATCATTGCGTTCAAACCAACTTTTGTGATTTTTGTGATGGTGATCTTTGTGTAGGTTCCATAAAAATCCATGCATGACGTATTTATGTGTAAACCACGCAATAAATTCCATGGTTGAAAAGGTTCCTAAAAAAACGAGTATCCATAAAAATGTGTTCATAATAGCGGTTATAATAGATTGAGTTGGTATTTGACATAACTGCGGGTGAGCAGTTCTACTTTTTTATAATCAGGGACTCGAATTCGGGTACTTTTAATTTCGAATGCAGGGGTTGTTTTTAGTTTTACAAGAAGTTGATTGTAGTATCGGTACGCCATAAAAACGCCGAATTTTGCTTCTAAAGGGAGTTGTT
>Ga0209654_1000519_pt1 | contig 37054 bp, 29 predicted proteins | sample SaaInl1SG_22_DNA_FD_184646 | JGI IMG/M metagenome (GOLD analysis project Ga0209654, IMG submission 184646) | Marine microbial communities from expanding oxygen minimum zones in the Saanich Inlet - ESP_161SG_22_DNA (SPAdes) (version 2) | ecosystem: Environmental > Aquatic > Marine > Intertidal... | reverse complement strand
TAGAGCGGTAAAATGCAAATCATTGAATCCATTCCATTGAGGCGGGATACTAAAGTCAACAATCCCTTTATGGAAGTGGACTTCTGAAATAGGACGTGCACTACCGTTGTATTCTACAAAATAGCCTGTCAAGGTATTGACTCCAGATCGTTTTACCTCCAGCCAAGAGGGAGCTGTTTTTCCATTCATCTCAACCTCTAAATCCCATTTTCCAATAAGATCTTTATCCTCTTGCGCAGCTCCACTGAATGCGATAAGGGCAAAGAACAGGCAATAGTTTTTCAATTTGTTTTTCATTTTTAATTTATATTTAATTGTTAGTCAATCGATCGATTCCCAAAAATTGATCATTAGAGTTATAATACCAACTTCTATCTTTGGGCATTTTGATTCCATTTACGTCAAGCTCACCTTCCAATATAATATATTCCCCATCATTTTTGGATTCGTCATGATAAAACTGGTACTGCCTTAGGGCATAGGTTTTTTGATCAAAGTAAAAGTACCAAGTGTCCTCACCTACTTCCTTTTCATAATTCACTTTCAAAACCCAATACGGTTTCCCCTCAACCCATCGCTCATTTACTTTGGGGTCAATAAGCGTTCCTGGATTTTTGAGTTTCATTGGAAGACCATAGAGGTAGGTGTAATACTTTTTATAAAATTCAGCGCGATCACAATCCAAGCGGTACTGCTTTCGGATTTCTTCTGAAAAATCAGTTGCTCCGTTAAAGGTCAGGTGACATTCTTTCTTATAGAGTATTGATACCAACGTATTTTCGTTTTGATACACCTCAAGGCTAAAAAATGAAGCCGGAAAATTCACGGTGACTATACTTTTTTTCTCGGGACGGTCTGGCGTTTCCATTGTTACCACAAAAGCTGCATTAAAGGTTTCCCATTTGGCTTCGGGATCGTGATAGGCGATGGCTTTATCCAGCAATTCGCTTCCCTCGAAACCTTGCGCTAAAGCAAATTGATATCCTAGAAAACAAAGCAGTAAAAAAATATTTTTATTCATGGTGGTAGATTAAAGGCAAGATAAAACAAAAATCAATATGCGTTTGAATTGCCCATAAAGGCAATTAAATCACGTTCTGAAATCTTGGGGTTTGCGCCTGAACTTCCTGCAACAAGAGCTCCCATGGCACAGGCTCTGTCCAATGCATTCTTATGTGGTCTTTTTTCTAGCAAACACTGAACTAAAGTGGCTAAAAAAGAGTCCCCCGCCCCAACGGTATCTCGGACTTCTATCTGGTACCCACTGTTGTAAAACCATTCGCCATAGTGATATAAAACCGCACCAAACTTTCCCTTGGTAACACAAATGATTTCTGTTTGGGTTTGTTTTGCAATAAACTCAATGTGCTGATCCAATGCGTGAAATGGGGAGTCCAACGCTGCTGCGAGTTCGTACAATTCTTCATCGTTAAATTTGAGCATTTCAGCCTGCTGCATTAAATCTTTCAACAAACTCAAGCTGTAAAAAGGAGGCCTGAGGTTTAGATCAAAAACTCGAAACTGTGCTACTCCTAAAAAGGTGTTTAGTGCTTCCAAAGAAAATCCTCGCGCGATCAAACTACCAAAAATAAATGCAGGGGAGTTTGCCACGAGAGCAATCGTTTCAGGTTGGGCCACAATAAAATCCCAAGCTGCATCTTCTTCAATTTCGTAGTGCGCAGACCCCTTTGAATCCAAAATTACATGGACGACACCTGTCTTGTGCTTGGAATCCCGTTGTATCTGGTCTGTCACGATTCCCTGAGCGTGTACAGCTGCAAGAAGCTCCTCTCCCAAGGTATCATTACCAACCCGACTAATAAAACGAACCTCTGCGCCTAAACTTTTTAAGGAGCTGGCTACATTGAAAGGGGCACCCCCTACTTTTTTTCCTTCGGGAAAAAGATCCCAAAGTACTTCACCAAAACAAACGATTGTATTTGAGGTCATGAATTTATTAAAAAGGAAAAATACTGTTTTATTTTGAAACTCAAAATCAACACTACAAAAGAAAAGTTGTCAACTAAAAATTCTATTTCCTAATTATTTCTTTAAATTGAAGCCTAAAGAATATTTTAATTCTATTTTAAAATGAGAGTACACCTCCTTTTGATATTCCTTTTTTTGACCCTACCATTTCAAAGCTGTGAAACCCATGCCGATCACTCAAATCAAAACGATCAAATTTTATGGTACGAACAAGCCGCTTCTGTTTGGGAGGAGGCACTGCCTGTAGGAAATGGTCGTATAGGGGCTATGGTATTTGGAAATCCGACAAAAGAGCGACTCCAACTAAACGACGATTCCCTCTGGCCTAAAGATCTGGGCTGGGATCACCCAGAAGGTACACAAGAAGATTTAAAGGAAATTCGGCGTTTGCTTTTTTTGGGTGAAATCCAAAAAGTAGATTCCCTTTTAGTTGAAAAATTCTCAAATAAAACCCTAGTCCGGTCTCACCAGACACTGGGGGATTTAATTCTGCACTTTGATCACGATAGCATTACCGACTACAAACGAAGTTTAAACCTCAATTCCGCAACAGCTGAAACTCATTATAAAACCAATGGCTATCCCGTTTCGCAAAAGGTGTTTGCCTCAGCTGCTGACCAAGTCATCGTTATTGCCCTAAAAAGTACCCATCCCGAGGGGTTGAATGGAACTCTAAGCCTCCAAAGGCCTCAAGACGAGGGGGTTCCTACCGCTAGAACCTATTCAGAAAAAGGGGATTTGATCCTAGAAGGAGAGATAACCCAACGCAAAGGGCGTTTTAACTCACTGCCCGCTCCAATTACCGATGGCGTTCGATTTCAAACCCGCATCAAAACAAAACATACAGGAGGAACAGTAACTGCAACTGACAATTCAATAGCTCTCAATGGAGTTCAAGAATTGGAACTCTATCTTGTCTCCAATTCTTCCTTTTATCACGAAGAATATCAAGTACAAAATCTAAAACAACTAGAGGCTTTACAATCCAAAGGTTTAGCGGATTTGGAACAACGACACCTCGAAGACCATCAATCCTTATTCAATCGGGTACAATTTGATCTGATCACCGACAATACCCTTCAAAATCAACCTACCGACAAGCGCTTAGAAGCCGTAAAACAAGGAGCAATCGATCTTGAGCTTCAGGAAACCTTGTTTCATTATGGCAGGTATTTGCTGATCGGTTCTTCACGGGCGGGAACCCTTCCGGCCAACCTCCAAGGTTTATGGAATCCACACATCAATGCGCCTTGGAATGCGGATTATCACCTGAACATCAACCTTCAAATGAATTACTGGCTCGCCAACCTCACCCAACTGGATGAGTTGAACGGACCTTTATTTGACTTTGTAGATCGGCTTATAGAAAGCGGTAGAGAAACTGCAGAAAAAAACTTTGGTGCTCGAGGTTCCTTCTTACCCCATGCCACAGATCTGTGGGCACCGACATGGCTAAGAGCTCCTACCGCTTATTGGGGTGCTTCTTTTGGAGCTGGAGGTTGGATGGCACAACACTATTGGCAGCATTATCTTTTTACACAAGATCTTGAGTTCCTAAAAACAAGAGGTTTTCCCGCAATCGAAGCTGTAGCTCAATTTTACAGCGACTGGCTCATCGAAGACAAAAGAGACGGAACGTTGATTTCTGCTCCGTCCACTTCACCTGAAAATAGATACCTCAATGCCCAAGGAGTTCCCGTAGCGAGCTGTTTGGGGAGTGCTATGGATCAACAAGTCATCACCGAAGTATTTACCAATTACCTTCTGGCAGCGGATGCGCTGAAAATAAAAAATGAAGGCATCACTACAATTAGAAATCAATTAAAACAACTTCGTCCGGGATTTCAATTAGGGTCCGACGGCCGTATTTTAGAGTGGGATCGAGAATACGAAGAATTGGAGCCCGGTCATCGACATATGTCCCATCTGTACGGATTTCACCCAGGCGATCAAATCAGCTTGTCCAAAACTCCAAAACTGTTTGAGGCAGTTCGAAAAACACTGGATTACCGTTTGGAAAATGGAGGAGCAGGAACAGGCTGGAGTCGCGCTTGGCTCATCAACTGCGCAGCGCGTTTAATGGACGGAGCTATGGCGCAAGAACACATTGAACTGCTTTTTCAAAAATCCATTTATTCCAATCTTTTTGACGCACATCCTCCTTTTCAAATCGATGGGAATTTTGGCTACACCGCAGGTGTTGCCGAAAGTTTAGTACAATCCCACGAACCCGGTATCCTACGCTTACTACCAGCGCGCCCTTCCAATTGGATCCAGGGAAGCATTAAAGGGCTTAAAGCGAGAGGAAATATAATCGTCGATTTAAGTTGGAAAAACAATCGCTTGCAGCAAATTCGATTATTAGCAGGGCATAATACTCAAAAACAGCTACTCTATCAAGATCAACAAATTACAGTGAATCTAAAAGCTGGAGTTCCATTTACACATACATTTTAAATCATGTAACAACTAATAAATATGACTACTAATACGCTAAAAAAACAAGTTCAAGTCGGATTGAGCCTCTTTCTTTTTTTTGGGATGCTGTTTGGTCACGCGCAATCTCAAACAATAAAGGGCAAAAAACTTTTACTCTACACTAAAAATGGGAAGGGTTATGTCCATGACAACATAGCAACTAGTGTTGCAACTTTAAAAAAGATATGTGCTGAACTGGGAGTAGAAACTACGGTAAGTGAAGACCCTGAAATTTTCTTGAGTCCAGACCTGATGCGTTATGATGCCGTCTTTTTTGCCAATACGAATAATGATGCCTTTGACAATCAAAAACAAAGGGAAGCCTTTCAAAAATTTTGTTCTAGTGGAAAGGGGTTTGGAGGCTTGCACTCTGCTATCGGATCGGAGCGAAACTGGCCTTGGTTTTGGAAACTCATCGGGGGCTCGTTTACACGACACCCTCCCTTTCAGACCTTTACCGTTAATGTCAATCGTTCCAATCATCCCGCTACAAAGCATTTGCCAAAAACATTTGATACAGAGGATGAATGTTATTTTATCAAAAATATAAATCCAAGTTTTAAAGTGCTTTTGGAAGCAGACTTAACTACGGTATCAGAAACTGAAAAAAACCCGTATCGTCCCAAACAAGCTCCACTAAGCTGGTACAACACCCTTGAAGGAGGGAGACAATGGTACACCGCTTTGGGTCACAGCAAAGACCTCTATGCCTTGCCTTGGTTTCAAAAGCATTTGCAAGGAGGTATTGAATATCTTTTACAAAACTAGCCCCAGTTAGAGTTGTGAATAAGACAAGGGCTTAAGAAAAGCTCTTTTAATATCAGATACCGAATGGGCATACTCAGGAAGTTTTGACACTCGTTTCCAATCTGGGTGCACTCTGAATTTATCCCAATTGGCATTGCGCTCTTCCATTGAACTAAATGAAAGCATATAGGTCAATGCCGGCATTAAAGGTCCAGATACTTGCTCGCCAAAAAATACAGAGTGTAATCCCGTAGCGTCAAAAATTGCAAATTCTTCTTTATTGAACATTTTCACTTTTCTGCGAACTGCGTCTTCACTGTATCCTTCATAGGTTCTCAATTCAAAAAGTTGACTCCCTGTTTTAGGCTTTACAATTTGAGGAAGTCCATCAAACGCAATATAAAACGAACTTGAAAAGCGAGTATAAACTCTTTTATCATGGGGAACTGCGTCATAAGCCTTTCTTGCCTCAAGGTAGGTATTGTCTTCTTCTAACCCGGCAACTACTTTACCGTAAGTAGCAATGTCTTGATAAGGCACTAACAAAACGATCTGCTTAGGAGTGAGTTCTCCAAGGGCCTCAAACACTCCGATGTTCTCAACACCGTGTCGATTTAAGGCAGGAAGAAGTGCTTTTTCTAAATAATTATGCAGTGCTTTTTCTGATCCGTTGAATGGAATCGAATAGGTTCTAAGTTCATAGTATTCTTTTTGACCAAACAAAGAGAGTGAAATACTGAGACAAAGAAATAATAAATACTTTTTCATTTTCGCTATGTTTTAATTTAAGCTTAAATTTAAAGATTAAATCATTCCAATCATGCAAAACAAAGCAATCAATTTATTTCTTTTTTTTCTTCCTCTTTTTGTCAGTGCGCAAACTGAATCTTTCAAACTTACCTTTAATCATCAGGCGCTACCAGTAAAAGAACTTCAGAAGACAGGTGATTTTTATGTTGACATCTTAGGGTTTGAAGAAATTGAAGTTACTGCCAGTCAAAACCCTCCCAAACGCTGGTTAGTCAATCATGAAGGAAAACAGCTGCATTTAATCACCAGTAATGATGGATCCCCTAATACGATTATTAACCACATGGCATTTTCAACGAAAGATTTAGATATAGTAGTAAAGCATCTTCAAAAAAACAAGGTGGACTATTGGACTGACGAAGGCAAAAAAAACGTTGTTAGAATTCGAAAGGATGGGGTGCGACAAGTTAAAATTCAAGATCCTGAGGGTCATTGGATTGAAATCAATGAAGCCTATTAAAGTGTTCTTGAAATAGCCAATGCTAAGCCCCTAATTTCTGCCAAACCACGTAATCTTCCGATTGCTGAATAGCCCGGGTTTGTCACTTTATTTAAATCGTCTAACATTTGATGTCCGTGATCGGGGCGCATGGGGATTTCCCAATCGGCTCTACCCTCCTCTTTTCTTCTGTGCTCTTCAGTTAAAGCTGCTTTTACCATTGCGTACATATCTACATCACCCTCTAAATGATTGGCTTCGTAAAAATTTCCTTTTCCGTCTCTAAGTGTACTTCTGAAATGCAAAAAATGAATTCTTGAAGCGTGCTTTTTAAACATAGCCAACAGCTCATTATCGGCTCGTACACCAAAAGAACCTGTACAAAAAGTTAATCCATTATTTCGAGAAGGAACCGCATCGTAATAAATATCCAAATCTTCTGCAGTACTCACCACTCTTGGGATTCCAAAAAGTGCGTGCGGAGGATCGTCGGGATGAATACACATATGAACTCCAGTTGATTCTAAAGTAGGAACTAGCGCTTGCATAAACAAGATTAAATGCTGATGCAAATCATTTTTACTCAAATGCTTGTACGCCTGAATACGTTCGTTAAACTGAGTCAGCGTATAGCCTTCTTCTGCTCCAGGAAGACCAGCAATTATACTGTCTGTCAATTTTTGAATCTCCTCGGTGGTAAGGGTGTCAAAATATGTTTTTGCTGCATCTATTGCTTCAGAAGAATACTCCTCAAAGGCTTGTGATCTCTTTAAAATAAACAAATCAAAAGCCCGCATCGCATCAATTTCAAAAGAAAGGGCTGTGGAACCGTCTTCCAAGGGTTTGTAGAGATGGGTTCTCGTCCAATCCAAAACAGGCATAAAATTGTAGCACACCGTATGAATCCCACAGGCCGCTAAATTCTCAAGCGTCTTTTTGTAATTTTCAATATACTTTTCATAGTCAGCTACCCGCTGCTTAATGTCTTCGTGTATGGGAACAGATTCTACAACTCCCCAGGATAAACCTGCCTCTTGAATTAAAGCTTGATGGGTTTTAATTTCATCTATCTCCCAAACTTCACCATTAGGAACATGATGTAGAGCAGATACTATGTTTACTGCTCCAGCTTGTCTTATGTCTGCTAATGAAACAGCATCATTAGGACCGTACCAACGAAAGGATTCTATCATTATTTTTTGAATTTAAACTCCACTGAATGCACTAAAACCTCCATCCACCGGCAATACAATACCAGTTACAAAACTGGCACTATCACTACACAAAAAATGGATGGCTCCACTGAGCTCTTCTGCTTTACCAAAACGCTTCATAGGGGTGTTTCGGATAATTTTTTCTCCGCGTTCGGTAAGGCTTTCGTCGTCATTCAAGAGTAACTTTTTATTTTGCTTTCCAATAAAAAATCCAGGAGCAATGGCATTGACACGAATACCATCACCAAATTTTAAAGCCATTTCCACCGCCATCCAGCGAGTCAAATTCTCCATCGCTGCTTTTGCAGCAGAATAACCGACCACTCTTGTAATTACGCGATCTACCGCCATAGAAGAGTAATTGACAATGCTCCCCATTCCTCTCTTGGCCATCACCTCACCAAAAACGATGGAAGGAAGTATCGTCCCTTTTAAATTCAGATCTACAACCTCATCAAAATCAGTTTCAGAGAGATCGAAGATGGATTTGTCATCAGGGATTACAGCACCGGGAAGATTCCCTCCAACGGCATTAATCAAAGCATCAATTCTGCCCAAACTTTTCATTACTGCCGCTCGTACGGTTTCCAATTCCGCTCGGTTAAGGACATCTGCTGTATAGCATTCTACATGGGTATGAACCTCTAAGGTTTTCTTTAATTCGTCCAGTAGGGATTGATTTCTACCTAAGAGTACCAACTTGGCTTGGGCTTTGGCCAAACTCTTTGCAAGGGCTCCTGCTAGAACTCCTGTGGATCCTGTCAGGACAATCACTCGGTCTTTTAATTCAAACATTCTTTATAAGTTGTATTTCGGATCCCAAGAAACAACTTGTTCCGTATCCATGGCCCGAATTCCCATATCAACAGCAAAGGCCACTGCGGCCCCCGTTTTGATATTGGACATCGGAGTCGTTGTATTCAATATTGCCGTTCTAAAATCTTCAAGAGCTTGCCTGGTGGGATCTTTATGTTCATAATTGATCGGAACACCCTTTCCTTCTGTCCAGCTGGCAGTAGCTCCAGATACTCCATCTACATCCGCGATGACTTTGTCGTACTTCCCTTCAGGGTATTTCCAGGCATTTTGATAATCGATGATTACAGTGCCTTTATCCCCCAATACTTTAATTAGATAATCGTCTTTTGCATTGGACGTGAGACAAGTAAAAGTTGCTTTTACTCCTTTGGGGTAGGTATAAATCAAATGGGTATTGTCATAGGTTTCACGACCGTCCTTCCAATAATCAATTCCACCAAAACCAGTAACTTTTTTAGGTGTTGCCTGCAGTAGCCAGTTACAAAAGTCTATCTGGTGCGAACTCAGCTCTGCCGTCAACCCATAGGAGTATTCTCGGTACATCCGCCAGTTGACCTGCCGTTCAAATTTGGGGTCGGGAACCGGTCTTCTCCAATTTCCGTTTCGGTTCCATTGCGCCTGAACAGCACTGACCTGACCGATTTCACCCCCCTGTATTATTTCAACAACATGGGAGTACAATCTCGAACTGTGGTACTGGTGTCCTGTTTGGAAAATCTTCGTGTGCTCTTTTTCTACTTTGTTAACAAGATCCAAAGTGTCTTGATCACCCTTTACCATTGTCTTTTCACAATAAATGTGAACAGAAGCATCGATAGCGTCTGAGGCGATTGCCGCATGGGTGTTTAACGGGCTGCTGATGATCACCGCATCCAATCCTTTGTGTGACAACAAAGCGTTGTGATTTTTATACTTTGAAGCTTTGGGGGCTATTTGAGCTGCCGCTTCTAATCGAAAAGGCAAAGTGTCGCAAATGGCTACAACCTCAATATTTTTTAGAGTAGTTAAAATTTTCATTAATCCTTGTCCCCGATCACCTGTACCTATAACGCCTACACGAACAGTTTCGTTTGGCGAATTTGTAAGTATTGAAAAACGATTTAAGTTCGGAAGAACTAGGGCGGAACTTAAAGCGGTTGCACCTTGTTTTAGAAATTTACGTCGTTTGTTATGCATGAACTGTTTTTTTAACTAAAGTAAAAAAGTTAATTTAATACAATAATAAATAAAATATATTATATTCGTTAACGTTAACGAATTGAATTATTAAGAAATGAAAAAAAATAAATTGAATGGATCCGCCCTGCTCTTATTAGTCGGATTTTTACTTCTTTCGTCTTCTATATCAGCTCAAGGAGCCTCTTGGACCTCCCTATTTAATGGGAAAGACTTCAATAATTTTGAGCAACTGAATGGGAATGCGGAATATCGTATTGAAGAGGGTGCAATGGTTGGAATTTCCAAATTGAAAACGCCCAACAGCTTTATGGCTACTAAAACAAAATACAGTGATTTTATCTTAGAATTTGAGGTAAAAGTTGATTATGGTCTCAATTCAGGTGTTCAATTTCGTAGCAATAGCTTTGCTGATTTTAAAAATGGGAGAGTTCACGGTTATCAATGTGAGATAGAAACGAGTCCAAGAAAGTGGGCTGGTGGAATTTATGATGAAGCTAGACGAGGATGGCTTTATCCTTTAACACGTAATTCTGTTGGACAGAACGCTTTTGTCAATGGAACTTGGAACCATTACCGCATTGAAGCTTTAGGCAATGAAATTCGAACTTATATAAACGGAATAATGTGTGCCAATCTAGTTGACCCACTCACCGCCGAAGGGTTTATCGCCTTCCAAGTTCATGCTATAGGCAAAGAAGAAGACGAGGGAAAAAGGGTGCGATGGAGAAATATCAACATTTTAACAGAAAATATAGCTGAACATAGACTTCCAGTAGCCGAATACGCACCCGAGATTAGCTATCTTGAAAATGAACTCAGTAATTCAGAACTCAGAAAAGGATGGCGTTTATTGTGGGACGGGAAAAGTTCCAAAGGATGGCGTGCAGCAAAAGGTGATCAATTTCCCACTAAAGGTTGGGTCATTGAAAATGGCATCTTAGCTGTAGAATCTTCAGATGGTAGTGAATCTAGAAATGGTGGAGATATAGTCACAGAAGATTTATTTAGCAATTTTGAACTCAGTGTAGATTTTAAATTAACCGAAGGAGCTAATAGTGGAATCAAATACTTTGTAGACCCAGCACTGAACAAATCAAGTGGATCTGCCATTGGTTTAGAATTTCAGGTTTTAGACGACAAGAATCACCCTGATGCCAAACAAGGTAAAAACGGAAATCGTACCGTGGGCTCCTTGTATGATCTGATCAGAGCAGAAAATAATGATACTGGGGGTCGTGGTAAGAACTTCAAAGGTATAGAGCAGTGGAATAACGCAAGAATTGTTGTGCGTAATGGGCATGTGGAACATTGGCTCAATCATGTAAAAGTGGTTTCCTTTGACCGATTCAGTCAAACTTTTAAAGCTTTGGTTGAAAAGAGTAAGTATGAGAAATGGGAAAACTTTGGAAGACTTCCAGAGGGAAATATTTTACTTCAAGACCACGGAGATAAGGTATCCTTTAAAAACATCAAAGTAAGAGAATTTTAAAAATTAAAAACAATCAAACAATGACAACAAGACGTAATTTCATCAAAAAAACATCTATAGCTACAGGAGCTCTAACCTTTGGTGTTGCAACTGGATTAAGCGCTAAAAGTTATCGTAAAGTAATTGGTGCGAACGACAGAGTTCGCGTAGGTGTCGTCGGTTTTTCTAATCGATGTAAAGGATCTCTCATCCCTGCATTCTTAAATCACAGTAAAGGTTTAAACTTCGAATTCGTTGGAGTATCAGACATCTGGAATAGAAGAAGAGATGAAGGTGCAGCCTACCTCAAAGAAAAGACAGGAGATAAAATGAAAACCTGGAGAAATAATGAAGAAATGTATGAAGATGATAAGATTGATGCCGTAATCATTTCTACAGCAGATTTTCAACATGCACTCCACACGGTTCAAGCTGCTAATGCTAAAAAAGACGCTTATGTAGAAAAGCCTTTTGCTGAAACCATGGAAGATGCGCGGATAGGAAAGAAGGCGGTTGAGGAATCTGGAATTGTTTTTCAAATCGGTTCACAAAGAAGAAGTGGGAAGAATTACCATGCAGCAGATAAATTTATAAAGTCAGGTCAATTCGGTGATATTGTCATGGTAGAAATGTCTTGGAACGTAAACCAACCCGGTCGATGGAGGCTGCCTCAATTAACCAAAGAAATCAAAGAATCAGATACGGATTGGAAACGATATCTAATGAACCGTCCTTACGAAGCTTGGGACCCAAGAAAGTATCTAGAGTATCGTTTGTTTTGGCCGTATTCCTCAGGTATTCCAGGACAATGGATGTCACATCAAATTGATACTGTACATTGGTTTTCGGGTTATGATCATCCAAGAAGTGTTGCTGCTAATGGTGGAATTTACCTTTGGAAAGATGGAAGAAAGAATTACGATACCATGACTTCTGTTTTTGATTATGGTGATGACAACGGAGAAGAAGGATTCCAAGTAGTCTATTCGTCACGTTTTACAAATTCTGCCGGAGGAACTAAAGAAATTTACTACTCTAACGGTGGGGAGTTGAATCTTCAAACGAACAAAGTGTCTGAAAACGGAGGACTATCAGCCAGACAGGCAAAACGAATGGGACTTGAAGAAAATAAGTTAAAAGAGTACAACCTAAGCGATATGGAAGTTGAAGTGGTTACTTCAGCCAATACAGGCGTTGACAACATGACATCTAACCACATGCTAAACTGGATGGAGTGTGTGCGCAGTAGAGCAAAAACAAATGGACCTATTGAAGCGGGGTACAATCACTCAATTGCAAACATTATGACAACTGCAGCTCTAAGAACTGGGCTAAAAGCGACTTTTGACAAGGAAACTCAAAATGTTTTAGCTGGAGGTAAAATATTTAAATATTAAATTATTTAGAATGAAAAATAGTTTACTGGGAATTACATTTCTTTTACTAGTGAGCAGTTGTAATAGCTCAACCAAAAAGAATTCTGTGATGCAAAATTCATCTGAAATCAATACCAAAGTGCGTTTTGTACAGGACACAATTAATAAAAAAGTTAGTGTCTATTTTGGTGAGAGTCTGTTTACAAACTACCTCTATGTTCAAGATTACTACAAACCCGTTCTTCACCCACTTATCACTGAAAGCGGTCAATCGCTCACAAGAGGATATCCAATAGACCCGCTAGAAAACGAGCGGGTTGATCATCCTCATCATGTAGGATATTGGTTGAATTACGGAGATGTAAATGGGTATGATTTTTGGAATCATTCAGATGCAATCGCTGTCGATAAAAAGGATGGATATGGAACAATTTTTCCTGTATCCCACAACGTAGATGAATCTAAAGGTAAATTGTCTATAATTACAGAATGGAAAGCACCCGATGGTAGGGTATTAATTGAAGAATCTACAGATTTTACGTTTTCCCAAAAAGGCATACACCGCTTTATTGATAGAAGTTCTACACTCCATGCGAAGGAGGACGTAAGCTTAACAGATAATAAAGAGGGGTTTTTAGGGATTCGAGTAAGTAGAGCCCTAGAACATCCGAGTAAAAAGCCAGAGATTTTTACAGATGCCAATGGTATTCCCAGTAAAGTAAAAATGCTAAATAATGAGGGAGTAACCGGAGAATACCTCAGCTCTGAGGGGATTAAAGGTGAAGACGTTTGGGGTACGCGTGCACAATGGGTTGCCTTAAACGGAACACAAAATAACGAAGCCGTAGCTCTTACAATTTATGATCATCCTGAAAACATCGGCTACCCTACATTTTGGCATGCCAGAGGTTATGGCTTGTTTGCAGCAAATCCCTTAGGTCAAAAGGTGTTCTCTAAGGGAGATTTAGAACTCAATGCTACTATAAAAAAAGGGGAAAGCCTAACGTTTAAATACCGCGTTATGGTCAGTAATGGAAAATTCGTAGATGAAAATATAGCAAATCAATACACTTACTAGATTTAAAGTCTGATGAAAAAAAAGCAATTTGTTTTCGGTAGTTTATTGGTTTTATTACTAACCAGTACAACTGCTTTTAGTCAAGTAGATTTCAATACAAAAGACAAGGTTTTTAATGGCAAAAATCTAAAAAATTGGAGGGTACTACCAGATCAGCCTAATATTTGGTGGACTGTAAATGAAGGTGTCCTTTTGGCTAAAAGTGATGCTGAACAAACTGGCTCTACGCTTTGGACCAAAAAAACCTATGAGGATTTTGCGGTTCGTTTGGAATTCAAAATGGGGAACGGCACAGTGGACTCAGGAGTATTCCTTCGAGGCGAAAACCCAGAAAGTCCTCAGATTCAAATCGGGATTTCGGGATCTTTGAAAGTGGACATGACAGGTTCCCCTTACGTTCCTAAGCAAGGATACCCTAAAAAAGCAGAGGTAGAAAACATCCTTCAAAGTAAGGCCTGGAATACAATGACAATCATTGCTAAAAAAAATAATTACAAAGTCTGGCTAAATAATCAAATGGTTTTAAACTACACCCTAGAGAATGCCAGTTTAGAAGGTCCAGTGGGATTACAATTACACCCTGGAAGAACCATGGAGATAGAATTTAGAGAAATTTTTATTAAAAAATTATAACTTTTTGAGTTTTTTTGAAAAAGAGGTAAGTATATGTTACCTCTTTTTTTTTTATTTGCCAATAGTTATGAGAGAGAAAGTAGGAATAAAAAAAATTGCTGAGTTATCTGGAGTATCTATTGGGACTGTAGATCGGGTATTGAACAATCGAAAAGGCGTTTCTAAAGAAACAGCAAAACACATCAGAGCCGTGATTAAACACACGGGGTATAAAAAAAATAATGTTGCAAGTAGATTAAAGCTCGCAAACAATAAGACCATCACTATAGCAGTACTCTTCCCTAAAGAAGCCTATTTGGACGAACATTATTGGCATCTTCCATTAAAAGGCATTCACAAAGCCGTTTCAGAACTAAGTGAGATGGGAATCAAGCACGAACTCCATGTATTTGAAATAGGTAGTGCAAAATCTTTTGAAAAAGAGAGTAAAAAGATCTTGTCCAAAAAACCAGATGCATTAATCACAGTTCCTTTTTTTATAGAACAATGTAAGCATTTAACAGAGGAATCAGAAAAAATGGGGATTCCAGTTGTATTCATTGATACCGAGATGGATAATGAAATAAACAATAAATATTCAATCCATCAAAATTCCTTTCAAAGCGGAAAAGTTGCAGCTAGAATACTCTCTCAAATCATTTCTGATAAAGGAAAATACATCATTTTGAATTTAGTTAATGACTCTAATTCTCAAAAAAACAATCAAGAACGAGAAGCTGGGTTTAGAACCTTTTTTAAAAATGAAATTCAAACCTTCACACCGAATATAGATTCTTTTACTGTCTATCAATCTGAAAGTGATTCTCTAAAAAAAATATTCAACCCTCTGACAAAAACAAAAGAACAAATTGGTGTATTTGTGACCAATTCCAGAACCTACTTACTTCCGAAAACAATACGCGAATTGAATTTGAACAACCGAACCACGATCATCGGTTATGATCTAAATCCTACAAACATAGAGTTACTAAAGAAAAATGAAATTCAATTTATAATCAACCAACAACCCGAATACCAAGGGTATAGTGCTGTAAGAGGTTTATTTAAATTAATCACTGAAGAGGAGGATTCTGAATTAAGCCATAAAATACCTATAGAGATCATTGTAAAAGAAAATTTTGAATAAAAAAAGGCTGTCAATTGACAGCCTTTTACATTTATTAACTATAATCACCACTTATTGTGTATATCCAGAATTTTGAGGATATCCACCTTCTGTTCTATCAATTTGATCTAAAGGTATTGGTCTCAATACATGATACGGCTGAATATTGTTCATTGCATCTAAGTTATGAGCTTTAACTCTTTCGATAAGCTTGTTCGTTCTCACAAGATCAAACCATCGGTGACCTTCACCTACTAACTCGCGAGCACGCTCATCAAGAATAAAATCGATATCGACATCCGCAGCAGTAATTTCCATTGCGTCTTCTTGACCTTCCCACGCTCCACGTTTACGAACGATATTTAAATCTTCTGCAGCTTGAGCAGCATTTCCTTGTTTTAGATTCGCTTCGGCTCGAATTAAATAAGCATCTGCTAAGCGCATCAAAATAAAGTCACGTTGACCTTGAGTATGCTGACGATTAGGTCTGGTATTATCTATCCACTTATTCAAAGATGGAAAAATAACTTGATTATACTGATCAGTAGTATACACTTGGTAAATTACTTGATCTTTTGCTGCTTGAGTCCATTTAGCATCTTGGTTAACACCGCTTCGATTTACCCCAGGACCTGGAATATAAAGTGCTGTATCACCAACTTGCTGACCAGGTACAGGATTGTTAGCAAACCAAACATGTTTATACCCTTTGTCATAACGTGCGTCTTTAGTTCGATCCCATAGGCCTAATAAATGGTTTGTTGGTCTGAAACGCTTCCACGGACGACCATTTTCAGTGTCACGAGTCATTCCTGGACGCTTGTCATATTCGAACAAGAAATACAAATGTCCTCTATGTCCATAACCATCTAACCCCTCGTCAACCTGCTGTTTTGAGTTAATGATTGACCAAACAACCTCAGAATTTTCTTCATTATTGATGTCCCACAAGTCAGACCAATCGTCCAATAACGAAAAACCATAATTATTGATCACATTGGTCATTAAAGAAACCGATTGAGCTGCACTTCCTTGGGGTGCAGTCAAATGTACTTTAGCAAATAAAAACTCTGCCGCAGCTTTGGTAGCTCTTCCGTAATCCGATTGTGAAGCGGGTAAGTTACTTACCGCATACTCTAGATCAGGAATAATCGCTTGAGCATAAACCTCTTGTACTGAAGTTCTATTCGCTTCGGTTTCAACCCCTTGAGTTTCTTCTAAAGAAAGGTGAACATCTCCAAAATAACGAACGAGGTTAAAATAATAGAGCGCTCGTAAAAAGCGAACTTCTGCTAAACGCGTAGTTAAAGTCGCTTGATTCATATCCTCGATACTTTCCGCTCGATTAATTACTGCATTCGCTTGGTTAATACCGCGATACATAATTCTCCACGTATCTCTAAAATAACTTGCAGAGGAGTTGTGCTGATTGTTGTACCAGTTCAAATATTTGTGACTTCCATCAGCCCCATTGGTATAGGTATCTGTTCCGAATACGTTCATGGAAAATCCAAGTTCAGTACCATAAAATTCTTTTGCAATTCCATAAGTTGCTTTAACTGCATCTTCTAATCCCTGTGAAGTGGTATAATAAGATCCAGCAGAAACGTCTGCGATATTATTCTCATCGAGATAATTTTCACAGGAAAGGAAAACTGAAATTCCTAGTAGTACTAGAATACTTTTAAATGTATATTTTTTCATTTTTTCTGTGTTTAAAAATTAAAATGCTGCTCTGATTCCAAAAGCAATCAATTTAGAACTGGGTGTTGTTCCAGATCCTAAAGTAGCTTCTCCAACCTCCGGGTCAAAAGTATCATACTCTGAGCTAAACCAAAGGTTTTGTCCTTGTACATAAGCACGAAGACTTGTCATACCGAATTTTGAAGCTGTAGCGCTCTCAAAATTATATCCAAGAGTTACATTTCTTAGTTTCACATAACTTCCATCGAAATACTCCAAAGTAGAACCATTTTCAGGACGCTCCTGAGTAAAGTTAGGTCTTGGGTATTCGTTTGTAGGATTGGTAGGTGTCCAATAATCAACATCTAAGTGATTGTACCGGAATTGACCATTTGCATTTCCTTGGTGGAAACTACTACGAATCATATGTCCTTGACGGAAATAAAAGAATGCACTTAAATCAAAATTACCATATGTAAAGGTATTGGTTATCCCTCCAAAGTAATCGGGTACATCAGTTCCTATAACACTTCTATCGGCAGGTGTGATTTTACCATCACCGTCAATATCTGCTAATTTGATTTGTCCAGGATCTGTTCCTTGAACTGCTGCAGCTTGATCCGCTTCGTTTAATTGCCAGATACCTGATTTGGTGTAATCAAAGAATACACGAATGGGCTGCCCTATGAACCAGTTATTTCCAGTATCATCTAAAGGAATTCCATTTTCATCCTTCAACGCTAATTCAACAATTTTTTCATTGTATCCAGAAACATTTAAGTTCAGATCCCAAGCAAACTTATCCGTTTCAATTAGGGACGCGTTGACATTAAATTCAACACCGTTTGTTTTAGTAGCACCTACATTCTGGAATACACTAGTATATCCTGAGGTGTAAGGGAGATTTCTAGCCAATAATAAATCCGTTGTATTGGTAACATAATAATCAAAAGCTCCCGATATTCTTCCATCCAATAAACTGTAGTCAAAACCAACGTCTATTGTCTTAGAAATTTCCCAACCTAGATTTGGATTTGGAATATCATTCAATCGATACCCGAATGCCGGTGTTTCATTCCATGCATAAACCGTTCGAGCTAGAGCACCTTGTGTTTGATAAGGATCAATAGCCGTATTTCCAACCTCTCCATAAGAAGCTCTTAGTTTAAATTCATCGAAAGTAGCACTGTCAGGAGCAATATCTTCTAGCATTCTCCATCCGATTGAAACTCCTGGGAAGTATGCCCATTTGTTTCCTTCCGCAAGACGTGAAGATCCATCTGCACGAAGCGAAGCTTGGAACAAATATTTTCCGTCAATGTTATAGTTTACACGTCCCATATAAGACTGTAATTGCCACTCACTTAAACCAGAGGAAAGGTTTCCTTTCACCTCGGCTGTACCAATATTATACCATAGCTGTGAAGAGTAGGGTAAATTTTGTACTTCAGATTTAGCAAATTCAGAACTAAATTCTTGAATAGACTGTAACAAAGTAACTTTTAAGTTACCAGGCCCTACTTCTTTGTTAAACGTTACCAAATTTTCCAAGGTAAAACCAAATTCCCTTTTGTTTTCCACCTCAGCATCAGCTGGTCCTCCTCGATTATCATTTGTAAAACGATCACGGAACTCTCCACGTCTTCTGAAACGCATATCAGGCCCAAAAGTAGAGGTGAATTGGAGGCCTTCCATTAGGTTAATTTGTAAATAAACGGGAGCAAAAAATCTAGTAGAAATTCTTTCATCTACATAAGCCCCTGGAACCAGTTCACTTAATGGATTGGTTCGGATCCCATCATTAAAAGCAAAAAAGTTTAGAGTTCCATCATCCGCATAAGGCTTTCCAATTGGAATGTTTGATAGCGCCTCACTCATAACCGCAGATGACCCCCAATTATTAACAGAATTACTTAACAGCATAGAGATTCCAAACTTGAATCTATCGTTGATTCTATGGTCTAAATTAAGTCGACCTGTAATACGTTCAAAGTCCATTAAATCAATAATCCCATCCTCCTTAAAGTAACCTAAGGAAACATTATACTGCGTGTTTTCAGAACCTCCGTTCGCAGAAAGCTGATGACTGTTTTGATATCCTTGATTTAAAACAGCATCTAAATAGTCAAATGATCGTCCTGTTCTGATGGATTCCAATTGAGCAGCATCACCCAAGAAAACGGCCTCGTCATTGGGTATGGTACCCGAGTAAGAATATCTGTTATTGGCATCTTGTCGAAACGCTTCGCGTCTTCCTGCAGCATACTCCTCACCATTCATCATGTCAGGAACATTGGTTACAGAGGTAATTCCATAGTATCCAGAGTAATTGATTTTTGTAGCCCCCGTTCTACCTCTTTTAGTAGTAATTAAGATGACTCCATTGGCTCCTCTAGAACCATAAATTGCAGTAGCTGCAGCATCTTTTAAAATTTCCATAGACTCGATGTCTTGTGGATTGATGTCAAAAATAGCTCCATCACCTGTACTACTCGTTTGTGGAATTCCATCAATAACATAGAGTGGATCATTTGATGCAGAAATTGAACGACGTCCTCGTACACGAACCACAGGGTTTTGTCCTGGGCGTCCACCTCCTGATGTAATATCAACCCCTGCTACTTGACCTTTAATGGCGTCCACACCACTTCCCGTAGCAATTTTCTCTATACTTTCGCTTCCTATACTCACAATGGATCCTGTAACTTCTCTACGGGTTTGCGTTCCGTAACCCGTTACAACAATCTCATCTAAAGTATCGGCTGATGGAACCATAGCCACATTAATTTGGTCACCATTTACAGTGATTGACTGATTTTCAAAACCAATAAATGAAAATTCTAAAACAGCTCCTTGCGGAACCGAAATTTGATAATTTCCATCAAAATCAGATGAAACCCCAGTAGATGTCCCCTGTATTACAACATTTACCCCAGGTAAAGGGGTGCCTGTTTCAGAGTCTACTACATTACCGCTTACGTTGCCTTGAGCAAGTACCACTGAAGCACAGAGCACTAAACAAAACGTAAGGGCAAATTTTAATAAATTTCTCATGTCTTTGTTTGTTTGTTTTAAGTTAATTTATTTAAATTCGTTAACGTTAACGAATAACAATAGAACAATTATAATTATAAAAAATAAATTATTCTAAAAAAAAATAAGAAATTTTTAACATAGTGTAAATTTTCGACGACTCAGGAGATTCTTTGTATAAAAAGTTACAAGGAACAAGTTGTTGTCAAAGATTATTAGTATACTTTACGTATGAAATCATTTATCCATCAAAATTTTTTACTTGACACCAAAGCGGCTCAAGAACTTTATCACAGCTATGCAGCTACATTACCGATCATCGATTACCACAATCACCTACCTCCAAAATTAATTGCTGAAAACACAAAATTCAGCACCATTACGGACTTGTGGATTTCTGGAGATCATTATAAATGGCGAGCAATGCGAGCCCTAGGAGTAAATGAAGAATACATTACTGGCAATGCAAGTGACAAAGAGAAGTTTATCAAATTTGCAGAAACAACTCCTTATATGATTCGCAATCCATTGTACCATTGGACCCATCTCGAACTAAATCGATATTTTGGAATTGAGGAATTGCTATCAAAAGAAAACGCCGTTAACGTTTACGAAAAAACAACAGCTGCGGTACAAACCTCAAAATTTTCAACTCAATCTTTACTAGAACGAATGAATGTGGAAGTACTTTGTACTACCGAAGATCCAACTGACACTCTAGAACATCACATTGCCCTAGGTGGCTCTAATTTTGAAACCAAAGTGAGTACTGCTTTTAGGCCCGATAAATCCTTATTTATAGATGGAGAAAATTATAATTCCTACATCGATCAACTTGCACAAGTTTCATCTATTGAAATACTTACTTATACCGATTTATGTGAGGCTTTACAAAAGAGAATGGATTTCTTTCATGATAAAGGCTGTCGATTATCAGATCACGGTCTAGAGTATATTCCCTATGAAATAACTACAGAGAAAGAAATCAAACGCATTTTTGAAAACAAAAGAAAAGGGCAGCCACCTACTAAAAAAGAAAAGGAACAGTTTCAAACAGCTTTGCTTATCTTTTTGGGAAAAGCGTACCATAAATTGGGGTGGGTTCAGCAATTTCATTTGGGCGCCATGAGAAATAACAACACTCGAATGTTTACTAAACTCGGTCCTGACACGGGTTGGGATTCTATTGGTAATTATCCAATAGCATTCGGACTTTCACGTTATCTAGATGCACTAGATTTAAACAACCAGCTTACCAAAACCATTTTGTATAATCTCAATCCCTCAGATAATGAAATCATGGCGACTATGATTGGAAACTTTAATGATGGAAGTACTAAAGGTAAAATTCAATGGGGATCGGGTTGGTGGTTTTTAGATCAACTGGATGGAATGACAGACCAAATTAACATTCTATCAAATATGGGGATTATCAGTTGTTTTATTGGAATGCTAACGGATTCAAGAAGTTTTTTATCTTTTCCAAGACACGAGTATTTTCGGCGTTTGGTTTGTAATCTTTTCGGTAACGATATAGAAAAAGGAGTTTTACCGCAAGACATGAAATGGATTGGAGGCATCGTACAAGACATTTGTTATCAAAACGCTAAGTCTTATTTTAATTACTAAATTTAAAATCTTAATATGAGTCAAGTAATTACTTTTGGAGAAATCATGTTGCGACTCTCTCCCCCAGAATTTCTGAGATTTTCTCAGACCAACCAATTTGATGTTGTTTATGGAGGCGGAGAGTCTAATGTAGCCGTCTCTTTAGCAAATTTTGGTATTGCTTCAAGTTTTGTTAGTCGTCTTCCTTCTAACGATATAGGGGATTGCGCTTTAATGGAGATGCGGAAAAGAGGGGTCAATACAGAACACATTCTTAGAGGAGGGGACCGACTGGGAATTTATTTTCTAGAAACAGGTGCGGTATCCAGAGGTAGTAAAGTGATCTACGATCGAGCAAATTCTGCCATGGCTGAGATCCTACCGGGAATGATTGATTGGAAAACAATATTTAAAAACACTTCCTGGTTTCATTGGACAGGTATTACACCTGCTATTTCCCAAGGAGCAGCAGACGCTTGTTTAGAAGCAGTCAAAATTGCTAGCGAAATGGGGGTGACGATTTCAACCGATTTAAACTATCGCGCCAAACTTTGGAACTACGACGGGAATCGAGAAGCTATAATGACAGAGCTTACCTCCTACTGCGATATCATTTTGGGTAACGAAGAAGATGCTGAAAAACATTTTGGAATTCAGCCGGAAGGACTGGATGTTACCAAACAGGGGCATGAAGTTAAAGCTGAAGCTTTTTTATCTGTCTGCAAACAGATGATGAAAAAATTTCCAAAGGCTAAAAAAGTAATTACCACCCTAAGAGGTTCCTTGTCTGCCTCCCATAACACTTGGGCTGGGGTACTTTATGATGGGGCAACCCTATATGAGAGTCCTCAATATCAAATTACCCATATCGTTGATCGTGTTGGTGGAGGAGATTCTTTTATGGGCGGGCTAATCTATGGCTTAATTACTTTTCCCGATGATGATCAACAAGCGCTCAACTTTGCTGTTGCCGCATCCTGCTTAAAACATACCATTAAAGGAGATGCAAATCTTGTTTCTGTTGAGGAAGTAAAAAAACTAATGAGTGGAGACGCCTCTGGGCGGGTCGCTCGATAAAAATAATTTATGGCACTCTATACAAGAAATCAGGTGATCACCGAAATGCAGACCAGTAGCATGGTCCCTTTATTCTACAATTCAGACATAGAAGTTTCAAAAAAAATAGTAAAAGCTTGTTACGACGGAGGGGCACGGCTCTTAGAATTTACGCATAGAGGAGATTTTGCACATGAAGTCTTCAGAGAACTAATTGGATATAGTAACGAATCCCTCCCCGGTATGATTATTGGCGTAGGGTCGGTTACTGATGCGGCGACAGCTAGCTACTATATGATGAATGGGGCTAATTTTATCGTTACCCCTGTCTTCCGTAAAGATATCGCAATCGTATGCAACAGAAGAAAAGTCTTGTGGTCTCCAGGATGTGGGTCGTTGACTGAAATTGCTAGTGCCGAAGAACTTGGGGCAGAAATTGTTAAATTATTTCCGGGTAATATTTATGGCCCTGAATTTGTCAAAGCAATCAAAGGACCACAACCCTGGACCAGTATCATGCCCACGGGAGGGGTAACTACTGAAGAGCAAAATCTCAAGTCTTGGTTTGATGCCGGTGTAACTTGTGTAGGATTAGGTTCTCAACTTATTTCAAAAGAATTAGTCCAAAACAAAGCCTATGATACCCTTACCGATTTAGTCAGAAAAACCTTGACAATTATTCAAACATTAAAACAAAATCAATGAAGCAGTATTGTTTTGTAATCCTTGGTTTGATCGGTGTGCTTTTTTTAGGATGCAGTACAACTTCAAACAAACGAATTATACGTTTAGGCCATGGCCTTGACGTTACGCATTCCGTTCATCAGGCTATGCTTAAAGCCGATGAGTATTTAAATGAATTGTCCGAAGGAAAAATGCGCATTCAAATTTACCCCAACCAACAGTTGGGAAGTGAAAGAGAATGTCTGGAATTACTTCAGATAGGAAGTCTTGACATGACCAAAGTCTCTGGAGCGGTCATGGAAAACTTTGCTCCCAAGCTTCGAATCTTTGGTTTACCCTTTCTTTTCGACAATAAAGAGCATCTGTTTCGTGTTTTAGACGGCCCCATTGGAAAAGAGCTTTTAGGTGAGGGAGATGATTTCTGGCTCAAAGGGATTGGTTTTTACGATTCTGGAAGTAGAAGTTTTTATACTCGTGAACGTCCCGTAGAAAATCCAAATGATTTAAAAGGCTTAAAAATCAGAGTTCAAGAAAGTGCCTCGGCTTTTGAAATGGTAAAACAATTGGGAGGCTCCCCCACTCCAATTTCTTGGGGGGAATTATATACGGCAATTCAGCAAGGAGTTGTTGATGGAGCAGAGAATAATCCCCCTAGTTTTTATCTCTCTAGACATTACGAAGTGTGCAAGTATTATATCATAGATGAGCATACCATGATTCCAGACATCCTTTTGGTAAGTACCCATTTATGGAATCGACTAAGTTCACAAGAACAAGAATGGTTACAAAAAGCCATTGATCTTTCCGTACCCTATCAAAGAGAATTATGGATTGAATCAGAAAACGAATCTCTACAAGCTGTGATTGATGCAGGGGTTGAGGTGAGCTATCCTGAAAAAGCAGCGTTTCAAGAAGCAACATTGCCCATGTACGAAGCCTTTAGAGAGGATCCAGAAATTGCAGTATTAATAGATCGCATTCGAAATGAAAAAAATTAGAACCACCGTCGATAAAATTGTTGAGCGTTTGTTGATTGCCATTTTAGGAATTATGGTACTTAATGTATTGTGGCAAGTTTTTACTCGATTTTTTACCGATACGCCAAGTTCTTTTACGGATGAATTAGCACGCTATCTCATGATTTGGTTGGGTATTTTGGGAGCTGCCTATGTAGCTGGAAAAAACGAACATGTAGCCATTGATTTTTTTGCTAAAAAGTTTTCGGAAAAGAGACAATTGTTATTGACAAGATTCATTTCAATTGCTGTTCTGAGCTTTGCTTTTTTTGGTATGGTAGTCGGAGGAAGTCGATTGGTCTATATCACCACCAAATTAGAACAATTTTCACCCTCGCTAAAAATCCCCTTAGCAGTTGTTTATGGGGTAATCCCACTCAGTGGAATATTAATTATCTTTTATAAAATCACACAAAACAAGAAATAAGAGCTTATGGAATTTTTACCTGTATTAGTGCTTGTATTTAGTTTTATCTTTTTTATTTCAATAGGCACTCCTGTCGCTTGGAGTATTGCCATATCCTCTCTTCTCACTATCTTAGTTTCTATCCCCAGTCTAGCTGCGGTAACTACAATTGCACAACGTATGGGAACAGGACTAGATAGTTTTGCTTTGTTGGCCATACCCTTTTTTGTGCTTTCAGGTCAACTCATGACCCATGGGGGTATTGCAGACCGCTTGATTCGTTTTGCCAAAACCATAGTGGGTGCCTTACCCGGAGGTCTAGCTCTGATCAATATTATTTCAGCCATGCTCATGGGAGCCATTGCCGGTTCAGCCATGGCATCCGCCTCTGCCATGGGAAGTATCCTTGGACCTGAAATGGAAAAGGAAGGCTATGATAAAGAATACGGGGCAGCAGTCAATATTACTTCGGCAACGATTGGTTTAGTAATTCCCCCAAGTAATGTATTAATCGTTTATTCTTTAGCGAGTGGAGGTGTTTCTATAGCAGCTTTATTTCTTGCCGGATATATCCCAGGCATTCTGACGGGACTCTTCCTGATGATTGTAGCAGCAATATGGGCAAAGCGCAAAGGATATCCTACTTTTAAACGCAGTTCCCTTTCACAGGTTTTAAAGACTTTTGTCATCGCTTTTCCTAGTTTACTTCTCTTGGTTATCGTGATTGGTGGAATAGTAGCCGGTTACTTTACAGCAACGGAAGCTTCTGCTGTAGCCGTACTTTACACCTTAATTTTAGGATTTGCTTACAAAGAAATTAGCGTCAAAGATCTCCCTATAATTTTATTAGAATCTGCCAAAACCAGTGCTGTAGTCATGCTTTTGATTGCAGCCTCAATGAGCATGTCTTGGATCATGTCCTATGAAAATATCCCTCAAAATTTGAGTGACGTATTACTTAGCATTAGCGATAATAGGGTAGTCATCCTTATTATCATAAACTTACTCCTTCTTTTTGTAGGAGTCTTTATGGACATGACCCCAGCAGTTTTAATTTTCACCCCAATCTTTCTTCCTGTAGTCAAGTCATTGGGAATCGACCCTATCCAATTTGGAATCATCATGGTACTAAATCTCTGTATTGGTTTATGTACCCCTCCTGTAGGGTCTGTTTTGTTTGTAGGGATTGGTATTGCCAAAACAAGTATAGAAAAAGTCATCAAACCATTGTTACCACTATTTATAGCAATGATAATAGCCTTACTACTCATTACATTTTTCCCTCAAATCACCTTATGGTTACCGAATCAATTTGGGTTTTAATGTTTTCATAAATGAGTAAAACTAGCAACAAAGAAATTCTATTTGCACAATGCGACCATCCCATCAAAATTTTACAATTTGGTGAAGGAAATTTTTTGCGGGCTTTTGTGGGAGATGTGGTTGATCAACTCAATCAAAAAACAGATTATAAAGGAGGTATTGCCGTAGTTCAGCCTATTGAAAAAGGATTAATTGAGCTTCTTGAAAAGCAAGGCGGTGCTTATACTTTATTTTTAAACGGTATTGTTAATGGTAATCAAATACAAGAGAAAAAACTGATTCAGAATATCGTCAAAACGGTCAATCCTTATGCAGACTTTTCAGCCTATTTGGAACTTGCCAAAATTCCTGAATTGGAATTCATCTGCTCAAACACCACTGAAGCAGGGATTGAATATGATGCTGCTGATCAATTAAATGACATTCCTCAAAAAACCTTCCCAGCAAAACTCACCCGGTTACTTTGGGAGCGATTTACCCATTTTAAGGGAGATGAAAGTTCAGGCTTGTACATCCTTCCCTGTGAGCTGATAAATTACAATGCTACTTCATTAAAGAAAATCGTATTGCAATACGCCCATTTATGGGAATTGGATACTGAATTTATCAATTGGATTGAAAATGCAAATACCTTTTGCAATACTTTGGTTGACCGAATTGTGCCTGGTTATCCCAAGGATAACATTGAATTATACAAAGACCAATTGGATTATGATGATGCACTTTTAGTCACCGCTGAACCCTTTTTCTTGTGGGTAATAGAAGGTGACGAAAAACTAAAAACAAAATTAAAGGTCAACCAAATTGATCTTGATATCAAAGTGGTAGAAAATCTTCAATCCTATCGTACTCAAAAAGTGCGGATTCTCAATGGAGCGCACACTGCGCTTGCCCCACTATCACTACTTTACGGACATGAAACCGTAAGTGATATTTTTACCTCCTCATTTACGAAAAATTTCTTAGAGGAATCCGTACGAAATGAAATTGCACCTACTTTAGAAATGGATAAACATTCTCTAAACCAATTCACAGAAGCCGTTTTTGATCGATTTAAAAATCCATTCATCAAACATTATTTAGCAAGTATTGCGCTCAACTCTATTTCAAAGTTCAAGGTGCGGGTTTTACCCAGCCTACTGGCATATCAAAATAAAAATGGTACACTCCCTCCTCATCTTGTCTTTTCTTTTGCTTGTTTGTTACAGTTTTATCAAGGGAACTGGAAGGGAAAAAAACTACCTCTTCAAGACGATGAAAAAATTATCGAAGAACTCCAAAACTATTGGGATAAGTGCACCTTAGATGAATTTGTAGAGAAGGTTCTTTCAACTAAAGAATTTTGGGATCAAGATCTTACCCAAGTGCTTGAATTAGCAAAACACTTGCATATTATTTTAAAGCATTTTAAAACAAATGACATAGAAAGTTCATTTATACTTTATATCCAAAACCTATGAACACTAGAGCACCCATCTTAAAAATACATCACAAAGACAACGTTGCTGTTGCTCTAGACAATCTAAACAAGGGCTATCAAGTTCAGTTTGAAGAAAGTTCGTTTCAATTGGTAGAAGCGATCCCCTTAAAACACAAGTTTGCCATTACAGATTTCAAACCCCATGATTCCATTTATATGTATGGTGTATTGGTAGGTGAAGCTGTTAAGTCCATTTCTAAGGGGAGTCTCTTGACCACAGAAAACATAAAACACAAGATTCAAGAGGTTCAAGGCAAAACAGCACCTTGGGAGTTTACTCCTGCTTCAACTGTAAAATGGAAAGAACGAACGTTTAATGGGTATCATCGTCCCGATGGACAAGTAGGAACCGATAACATCTGGTTATTTTTTCCATTGGTCTTTTGTGAAAACAGGAATATTGAAACCTTAAAAATCATTTTTGAAAAAGAATTCAATCCCCCTGAAAAAGAGCCGTTACAGGCTTTGTTAAGTCAACTGGTTCGAGGAGAAGATCCCAAAGGAGAACCCGAATCAAAATCAAGTGAAAACACAAATCAATACAACAATATTAAAGTACGGTTTTTAACACATCAAGGAGGCTGTGGAGGCACACGTCAAGATGCGCAATCGCTTGCCCGACTTTTGGCTGGTTATGTCAATAATCCCAATGTGGCAGGAGCAACTGTTCTGAGTCTAGGATGTCAAAATCTTGAGATCCGTATTTTTAAGGAAGCGCTGGCAAAGCTTCAGAAAGGAAATGAAAAACCTGTACTGATTTACGATCAACAAACTGAAGGAACGGTTGATGCCTTTTTGTCTAAAATCATTAAAAACTCATTTGAAGAAATAAAAAAAGCCAATTTAATCGAAAGAAGTCCTGCCCCCCTCTCTAAACTTACTATTGGACTGGAATGTGGTGGCTCCGATGGATTTTCAGGGATTACTGCCAATCCAACTTTAGGACAGGTCTCTGACATCCTCTCTGGCTTAGGCGGGAAGTCAATTTTAGCTGAATTTCCAGAATTGGCAGGTGTAGAACAAGAATTGGTGAATCGCTGTACCACAGCATCAATTGCAGCCAAGTTCTTAGAATTGATGAAGCAATATGAAAAAGCTGCAGCAAAAGTAGGTTCGGGTTTTGACATGAATCCCTCTCCGGGAAACATTAAAGACGGTTTAATTACCGATGCCATGAAGTCTGCAGGAGCTGCCAAAAAATCAGGAAATGCTCCTATAACCGATGTGTTAGATTATACAGAATACGTACAAAAGGCAGGCGTTTCTTTACTTTGTACACCGGGTAATGATGTAGAAAGCACAACGGCTTTAGCTGGTTCTGGGGCGAATATTATTCTATTTACCACTGGTCTGGGAACCCCTACTGGAAATCCAATTACTCCTGTAATTAAAGTCAGTACGAATAGTATTTTGAAGCAAAAGATGGGAGACATCATTGATTTTGATTGTGGCACTATCATTACCGAAAGACGTAGCTTAGACGAAGTTGGCGATGCGCTATTGGAATATATAATTGACGTTGCAAGTGGAGTCGAAATTCCAAAAGCAGTTCAATTAAGACAAAACGATTTTATCCCTTGGAAAAGAGGCGTATCCCTTTAAATATGAAATTAGGTATTGGTATTGTGGGAAGTGGAGCGATTGCAAAAGTGCACGCAGCCTGCATTAAAGCTCAACACAACACCTACCTCACTGGAATCCTTACACGGAGTCAAAAAAATGCTTCTGGAATTGCTGATGAGTTCAATACAGCAGTTTTTACAAATTCTAAGGAGTTTTATAAACAAGCAAATCTTGATGCAGTTTGTATTTGTAATGAAAGTGGACGACATGGAGAGCGTATCACAGAAGCAATCCAAGAGAACAAGCACATACTTTGTGAAAAGCCCTTGGAAACCTCACTCCCTAAAATCGATATAATTTTAGATCAATTAAAAAAAACATCCTTAAAACTAGGAGTGGTTTTTCAGAATAGAATAAACCCAGCTTATAAAGAATTCAAATTTGCTGTTCAGTCAGGTAAACTTGGGACTATTTTATTAGTTAATACACAAATTAACTGGTATAGAGATGCAACTTATTACCAAAACAATGCGTGGCGAGGAACATTAGAGTTAGATGGTGGTGCGGCTTTAATAAATCAAGGAATTCATACACTTGATCTATTACTTGATCTTATGGGGGAAGTGGAACAAGTTGGAGCAAAAATTGATACAAAAGTTCACGACATTGAAGGGGAAGATTTAGCAGTAGCTCACCTTACATTTAAAAACGGTTCACTAGGCACTTTAAGTGCAGGAACCTGTCTCTATCCTGGTTATCCTGAATCCATAAGTGTGTTCGGCACCAAGGGCAGTATGGTTTTTCAAGGAGGTTCGATCCAGTCCTGCTCACTCCCCAATTGGAAACCAAAAAAGATATTGAATACAAGTCAAAGCAGTAAAACTGCAAAAGTAAACAGCTTTGAATTGCATCAAGCAGTATTAAATAACTTTGTAAATGCTATATTAGAAGATCGTCAGCCATTAGTCAATACCGCTGAAGCAAGAAAATCGGTTGAGCTTATTCAAGCCATATACAAAGCTTCAAATACAAAACAAATCGTTAATTTAGAACAACCATGAAGAAACATTTCCTCTATGCTATATTACTGGGTCTAGGATTCCTATCCTGTACCGATACCCCACTTGAATTGGTTCCTATTTATGAAAATACATACGTTCCAAATTCAATTGCGAGTGCTGAACTCAATAAATCCCTTTTGAAGGGCAATCTTCGACTAATTGAGCTTTCAGAAAAAGGAAAAAAAGAAGTACCCTACCAAAAAGACGGAACTAAAATTTATTGGAAAACTTCAAGCGATGCTTCTAGATATAAATTAGAAAAAGAAAAACCTACAGATCATAATCCTGTTCAATTGATTGAAAATGAGGAACAGCTTGAAGTATATCAAAATGGGACTAAAATAATTGGTTATCAAAAAGCACTTAAAGAAGTGCCAGAAGGAGTCAGTGAAACCTATCAAAGAAGTGGCTATTTACATCCCGTAAATACCCCAAAAGGAAAACGCTTAACTCGAATTCAACCCGAAGATCATTACCACCATTACGGAATTTGGAATCCATGGACACATACGCTCTTTGAAGGAGACACCTTGGACTTTTGGAACTTGAATAAAAAACAGGGGACCGTTCGTTTCGCCAAACTTTTAAAGAAAAACACAGGACCTATATTCAGTGAAATTGAAGTACTTCACGAGCATGTTGTCCTGAAAGATGGAGCGAATAAAGTAGCCTTAAATGAAATTCAAAATATTAAAACAACACCCCTCTCTGATACTCAATACCTTATGGACATCACCATCAATTATGAATGTGCTACCGAGGAATCTTTTAAAATAATTCAATACCGTTATGGAGGTTTTGGTTGGAGAACCACTGAGGAATGGGACAACCAGAACAGTAGAGTTCTAAGTTCCGAAGGAAACACAAGAAAAACAGCAGACGGAAGTACCGCACGCTGGTGTATCGTGGATGGGAAACTCGGACAGGGGTATGGCGGAGCGCTAATGCTCTCCCATCCTGAAAATTACAATCATCCCGAACCACTACGCGTATGGCCTGAAGACATGTACGGACGAGGTGATTTATTTGTCAACTTTGCCACGACCAAGACTACAGATTGGACTTTTGAACCGGGCAAAAAATACACCCTCAAATACCAGTTAATAGTCTATGATGGAACAATGGAAACTACAACTGCTGAACAAGCTTGGAAGCAATTTGCCGAACCTTTACATTACCAATTAAAACCTTAATTCATGAAAAAAAATAATTTAAACCGTCGATCTTTTATCAAAAAAACTTCAGCAACTGCCTTTGCAGCGGCAGCCATTCCATCTATAGTCCCTGCATCTGTATTTGGGAAAAATGCGCCTAGCAATCGTATTCAAATAGGTCAAATAGGCTGTGGACGAATTGCACGCGGTCATGATATGCCAGGTACCATGCAACACGAAATGGCACAAATGATTGCTGTGTGTGATGTAGATCAAAACCGAACAAAAGAGGGTAAATTACTAGTGGACCAATACTATCAAGAAAAAGGACAAAAAGTCAATACTAAGATGTTCGACAACTATCAAGAGATGATTGCCCATAAAGATATTGATGCCGTAATTATAAGTACTCCCGATCATTGGCACGCACAACCTGCAATTGAAGCTGCCTTAGCAAAAAAACATGTGTATTTACAAAAACCCACTTCGTTGACTGTGGAAGAAGGTAGATTGCTCAGTGACATTGTTCAGAAACAGAAAATTACACTGCAGGTAGGGACCCAGCAACGGTCTTCTCCCCAATTTCGTTATGCCGCAGAACTGGTGCGAAACGGAAGAATCGGAAAACTACATACGGTAAAAGTTGGTCTTCCGGGAGATCCTTCGGGGCCAGTTGCCCAAACAGAAGCAATTCCTTCTGCATTAAATTTTGACGCTTGGCTGGGTTCCACCCCAGATATGGAATATTCGGAAATGCTGGTTCATCCCAAAGTGGGGTACGGTCGCCCAGGATGGCTCCGAAAAGAACAATTTGGAGCGGGAATGATCACCGGTTGGGGGCAACATCATTTTGATTCCGCCGCCTGGGGTATGAACACAGAATACACAGGCCCCATTCGTGTGGAAGCCATCGCAGATTTTCCAAAAAATGGAAGTTGGGATGTGCACGGAGATTTTTTGGTCAAAGCAGAATACGAAAACGGAATTACCATGCTGACCAGTGGAGGCTACCCAAATGGTATTCGCTATGAAGGAGAGGAAGGTTGGATTTTTGTAACGCGAGGAGCATATCGAGCCACCGCTTCCGACCCCATTCCAGTGAACAACGGAGTCAAATCCTTGGATGCCAGCGATCCAAAGCTTTTAGAATCCGTCATCGGTCCAAATGAAATTCATTTGTATAAAAGTGACGAGCAACACGGAAACTGGTTGGAATGTATCAAAAGTGGTAAACAACCCATTTCTCCTGTGGAAATCGGACACCGTGCTTGTACCGTTTGTTTGGTGAGCCATATCGCCATGAAGCTTCCACGCCAATTGGAATGGAACCCTGAACAAGAACGTTTTGTAAATGATGCCGAAGCTAATGCCCTACTGAGCCGGACTCAAAGAGCTCCTTATGGGACTTCAAATATTAAGTTTTAAATGGAAAGGATAGCCGTTGTTCTTGCTTTATTGTTTTTTACAGCCTGTTCTGAGAAGGATCAAATTCGTTGGATTACCCTGGATCCGGGTCATTTTCATGCAGCATTGGTTCAAAAAACCATGTATCCAGAAATCAATCCAGAAGTTCATGTCTATGCGCCTAAAAGTGCCGATTTAGACCTGCACCTCAGCCGAATAGAAAGCTACAACAAACGAACCGACAACCCGACCCAATGGAAGACTACGGTCTATGACGAAGATAATTTCTATCAAAGGTTTTTAGAAGAAAAACAAGGAAGCGTTGTGGTGCTTTCAGGAAACAACAAGAAAAAAACGAAATACATCCTGGAGGCCATAGAAAATGGATTCCATGTCTTTGCAGATAAACCCATGGTAATTCATCCCGATGAGTTTAAAAACTTAGAAAAAGCATTTCAACGTGCAGAAGAAAAAAAATTACTGCTCTATGACATCATGACGGAACGCTCTGAGATTACCACCCTACTTCAAAAAGAACTTTCTCAACAAGAGGATGTTTTTGGTACTCTCATTGAAGGTAGCATTGAAAAACCGGCGATTGTTAAATCTTCTGTACATCACTACGCAAAAGAGGTCTCGGGGAAACCTTTAATTCGACCGGCTTGGTTTTTTGACACCCAACAACAAGGAGAGGGACTGGTAGATGTCAGTGCCCATTTGGTAGATCTCACTTTTTGGGAATGTTTCCCGGAACAAGCCATTCAACGGAAAGATTTGGAACTACTTTCAGCAAACCGTTGGACTACCGCCCTGAGTCCAGCTGACTTTAAGAAGGTAACCGGACTACCAACTTACCCTGAATATCTTAGCCCCTACCTTCAAAACGACAGCCTTTTTGTTTATGCCAATGGAGCTATGCACTATACACTAAAAGGACATCATGCCAAAGTGGAGGTCCTTTGGAATTTTAAAGCTCCCGAAGGGACAGGAGATACGCATTACTCAATAATGAGAGGAACCAAAGCCGATTTAGAAATTCTTCAAACGGAACAAGAAAATTATACACCGACCCTTTATGTCAATCCTAAAGAAGAATTTGATCTTTCACGTTTAAAAAGCACAATAGATGTCTTAGCAAAAAAACACCCTGGACTTCGTTTGATAGACCACGGAAACCGTTGGGAGGTTGAAATTCCAAACTCATTACGAGAGGGACACGAAGCACATTTTGCAGCAGTAACCCGAAGGTTTATTGAGTTTTACAAACAACAAAAAATTCCAGACTGGGAACGCACCAATATGTTGACCAAATACCATTTGACAACCACAGCCCTAGCACGTGCCCAAAAAACAGAATAAATAAACAACCCTAACCGGAAAATTCTCATTTTTGAGAGAACACATTACCTTAATTTTCTTGACAGAAAAAAAGGAAAAGAAGTATTTTTGAAAAAAAATAATATCAAAAAACTAGTCTCCATACTTTTTTTAAAGTGTCCTCGGTGCAGAAAAGGAAATCTTTTAAAAGGACATCCTTATCAGCTCAGTAATTTCAATAAAGTCAACGAAAACTGTTCCAAATGCAATCTCAAGTTTAAGATTGAGCCCAGTTTTTTTTATGGTTCTATGTATGTGTCTTATGGACTAGGTGTAGCGATAAGCATCGCTGTGTATGTGGTTCTTTTACTTTTGGGATGGGCAGACCAGCTTCTTCGAGTGTTTTTTATCATCTGTGGAACCCTAATTGCTTTAATGCCTTATATCAATGCACTGTCTAAAGTCATTTGGGCAGGTTTCTTTTTTAAGTACGATCCAAATACTCTAGAGAAATAAAGAACGGAAGATGAACGAACGAAATCAAACACTGAAATTACCCTTTGCGGCCTCCAAAAAAATTGTAGCCACAGCACTGGAAAAGTACATCCAGGAAAGTCTTTCCGAGCCAGCAGAGGTTCTCAAACAGAAAACACCCGAAGCAATTGCAAAAGCACTGAAGGTTAAAGCTATTTTTGAGAAAGGTTTTGAAAATACAGAACAACTTCAAGCCTTTATTACGACCTACCTCGAGAACACCAATCACCTTAAAAACCCGAGATATATGGGACATCAGGTGGCGGTACCTCAAGATTTGTCGGGTATTCCCGATTGGATTCATGGGACGATCAACAATCCCAGTTCACTGTACGAGATGGGGCCTGCTGGAGCCACTCTAGAGGGTTTTATGATAAACTGGATGTTGGATCAACTCGGTTGGTTTAAAGGGAGTGACTTGTCTGATTTCAGTCGGCTCAGTGAAAACGGAAGTGGAATTTTGACCCACGGGGGATCCATCGCCAATATGACTGCACTCTCCGCTGCTCGAGCTGCTATTGCGCCAGAAGCTTGGGAGGAAGGCAGCCCTAAAGATTTGGTAGTAATGGGACCCAGTACCTCGCATTATTCCATCGTAAGAGCACTCTCCATCATGGGAATGGGTAAAAAGTCATTTGTTCCTGTGCCTGTGGATGAAAATGAAGTCATCCTTACCCATGCATTGGAAGAGGTATATGCTCAGATTAAAAAAGAGGGAAAACGAGTAATGGCGGTTGTTGCCAATGCCTGTGCTACTTCCACTGGACTTTTTGATCCATTAGATGAAATGGCTTCCTTTTGTAAAAAACACCAGCTGTGGTATCACGTAGACGGAGCTCATGGAGCCGTGGCACTGCTCTCGAAACAATACAAAAAACTTGTCCAAGGTATTGAACAAGCGGACTCCGTGATCTGGGATGCACATAAAATGCTGAGGGTCCCTGCCTTGTGTACAGCAGTATTATTTAAAAATCAAAAACACATGTGGAACAGCTTTCACCAAAAGGGGAGTTATGTTTTTCATGAAAATGAAGTCGTGGGGATGGACTCCATGCCGTTTACGGTGGAGTGCACTAAGTCCGCATTAGGAACCAAGCTCTTTTGGAGTTTTGCCTTAGAAGGGGAAGAGGCCATGGTAAAATTTATTGAAAACAGCTTCCAGCAAGCTCGAGATTTGTATGATTTCCTGAATACTCACCAAGACTTTCACTGCCCCTACCCGCCCCAGTCCAATATCTTGTGTTTTCAATACAAACCCGAGGAACTTGACGACCAACAACAACTTGCTCTTCGGTACGAATTGATCAATTCTGGGGAATTTTATATTACGTCTTGTGTGGTTCAAGGAAAACGGTATTTGAGAACGGTTCTAATGAACCCCTTAAGCACTCTGGAAGACTACTGCGCTTTGAGCAAGGCGATTGAAAAACAGGCTAAAAAGTTTTCTAACTAAGTCTGAGTTTCTCATTCTAAAGGATAAAACAGCTTTAACAGATCTACCAAAGAAAATTGAACTTTTCCAATAAAAAGCTACTTTAGCAAAAATAGCATCTATGAATTCTTTGAATTTAAAAACCTATATCAGTCAAGTCTTTGAGCAACAGGGCTTACCCACGTTTTGGGCAGAAAGCCTGACCTTACTCTTGCTGTTCGTCCTGATTCTCTTTTTGGGGAGAGTGCTTTTTTGGGTGGCTCGAAAAATCATTATTGGAATTTTTAATCGAGTTTCCAAACGTACCAAATCTCCTTTTGACGATTTGCTGCTCCAGAATAGAGTTCCCAGGCTCTTATCTTATATTCCTTTTCTCTTTTTTCTTTATGCGTATATCCCTGGCTTGTTTGAGTCCCAATACGAATTGCTTTTTAGCAGTTCAAAAAACATTCTAGAAGCACTCTTTGTGATTGTATTTATTTCACTAATACGAGGTGTTTTAAAAACCTTAAACGATTACCTCAAAACAATACCGGCACTCAAAGACAAACCGTTGGACAGCTACCTTCAAGTAGTCATGATTTTCCTTTGGTTTATCGGTGGTATTTTAATCTTATCTATTTTAACGGGTAAAGATGTATGGAGTTTTGTAACTGCATTAGGAGCCTTATCTGCTGTATTACTCTTTGTTTTTAAAGATACCATCTTAGGCTTTGTTGCGAGTGTGCAAATTGCAGTGAATGATACTGTTAGAATTGGAGACTGGATCAGTATGCCCCAAAATAAAGCCGATGGTGACGTAATCTCTATAAGTCTTTCCACGGTCCAAGTTCAGAACTTTGACAAAACCATTACCTCTATCCCTACCTATAAATTGATTTCAGAATCTTTTATCAACTGGAGAGGTATGAGTGAATCCGCAGGGAGAAGAATCAAGCGTTCCTTACTTATCAAAGTAAGTAGCA
>Ga0209654_1000516_pt1 | contig 37161 bp, 31 predicted proteins | sample SaaInl1SG_22_DNA_FD_184646 | JGI IMG/M metagenome (GOLD analysis project Ga0209654, IMG submission 184646) | Marine microbial communities from expanding oxygen minimum zones in the Saanich Inlet - ESP_161SG_22_DNA (SPAdes) (version 2) | ecosystem: Environmental > Aquatic > Marine > Intertidal... | reverse complement strand
TTTTCGGTTGTCGCTTCATCTGCGGCTGGCCGGGTATCGTCTGTCTCTGCTGCTGTGCTGGCCGCCTCTTTTGATTTGCTCAGCCCTTCTTGCAGTACCTTCATTCTATTGGCACGCTCTGCGGCGGTTAGACGGTCGTCTGCCGGATCGGCTGTTTGTTCCGGGGCAGGCGTATTTTCAACAGGTTTTACGACAGGGGCGGGGGTATTTACCGCTGCTGGCCGCACCGCTGCACCGCCAACGCGCTTGCGCCGCACTTCGACCTGGACAGTTTTGCCACGTCCAGAACCAACCATACCGCCACGAAGGCTTGCCGGGTCAACCGCACCACCACCAAGCGAAAGCTTGCCACTGCCAGACAGGCTTAATTTCTTTGGCTTGTTATTTTCTTCACTCATGGATGACCCTTTTCGATTTAGACTAAGCCATAGCCCCTTAAAATTTAGGCTTTGACAGGATAGCTATGTTTTAGCCTTTCGCACCTTTGTGCATGGTAATACACCTGCTTGCCCCTAAAAGACAAGCTCTCCGCAATTTCTATTCTGTTGTTTTTTGTGTTTGTGTGACCGATCGCCAACGCTGTAAATCCACCAATAGTGCCTCTATCTGCTTTTGCTCGGATGGATAAGCAGCGCGCAACACCCCGGCATAGGCCAGAGAGCCAACACCGGCTATCTGACCCAGCAAGGCAGCGGGCAAGCCTGTCTCGTGCCAGTCAGGCTGTACCATTTGTATCAGCGATGCGGCCTCGCGCTGGCTGGCATCATCAGCTATCAGCAAGCCTTCCAGACGGCTGGCGGCCATTTCCAGCTTGCCCCGCCCGGTTACCAGCGCGCCGCTTTTGCGCATCATGCTCATCCGATTAATCAGAATCTGTGCCAGCTGATCGCCCAAATGGCCAATGAACCCCTCTTTAATGGTCACAGACTGGCGCAAAAAACGGGCAAACAGATTTTTGGAACAGGCCGTTTCCAGATGCTGTTTATCGGCGCTGACCCATGCCCCGCGACCCCCCAGACGGCCATAAATATCGGCAACCAGCTCGCCTTCGGGGCTGGCCACAAAACGGATCAGCCTGTCTTTTTCAGCCGATTGCCCGGTCGCCAGACAGCGCCGCAGGCTGGCAGCTTCTGCTGCCCCCTGAGAGGTTTCCATAGATGGCGCTACTGGCTTCATGGTTACTGCCTATTTGCTCTAATGGTCGCATTACTGCGCATCATCGCCAGAGTCAGCCGCAGCTGTTTCTTCAGCGCCGGTTTCTTCAGCTTTTGCGTCTTCATCTGCGAACCAATGCGCGCGCGCGGCCATAATAATATCACCGGCGGCGGCCTCATCCTCAATGCCATGCTCACCCAGCAATTCCAGCAGCTCTTCACTGTCCAGCTCGGCCAAATCGTCCAGGCAAAGGATTTTATTTTCTGCCAGTGTCAGTATCATCGCCAGACTCAGATATTCTGCATCACGCAAATCATCCTGAACATTCAGCTTTGCCAGCTCTTCGGTAATACGCTTGGCTTCTGCTTCGGAAAATTCTATCGCACGATTTAGCAACTCGCCTGCAATATCTTCATCAAAGCCCTGGATCATCGCCAGCTCAGATACAGGGGTGGCAACGATATCATCAATAGATACAAAGCCTTCTGCGACCAGAAGATGTGCTATTACATCATCAATATTCAATGCTTCGATAAAGCGGGCAGAACGGGTTTTAAACTCTTCCTGGCGACGCTCTGACTCTTCTGCTTCGGTCAGGATATCGATATACCAGCCGGTTAATTGAGAGGCCAGGCGCACATTTTGGCCGCGCCGGCCAATGGCCAGGCTCAATTGCTCATCCGGTACGACCACCTCTACACGTCCAGCCACTTCATCCACCACCACTTTGGCGACTTCTGCCGGTGCCAGCGCATTCACAATAAAGGTTACCGGGTCATCCGAAAACGGAATAATCTCGATTTTCTCCCCCTGTAACTCGCTGACCACCGCCTGCACACGGCTGCCTCTCAAGCCAACACAAGCACCAACCGGATCAATCGAGTGATCGCGAGAGAGGACAGAGATTTTTGCCCGGCTACCGGGTTCTCTGGCAACCGCTTTAATCTCGATAATGCCATCATAAATTTCCGGCACTTCCTGGGTAAACAGCTTGGCCATAAATTCATTGGCTGATCTGGAAAGGAAAATTTGTGGCCCGCGCACCTCTTCGCGAACATCCACAATATAGGCGCGCACCCTGTCCCCCTGATTAAGGTTCTCGCGCGGGATCATTTCCTCGCGGCGCATCACCCCTTCGGCACGTCCCAAATCGATGGTCACAGAATAGCTTTCTGCGCGTTTAACCGTACCCAAAACAATCTCGCCGACGCGATCTTTATATTCCTGATATTGGCGGGCACGTTCAGCCTCACGCACTTTTTGCGAGATAACCTGCTTGGCGGTCTGGGCAGCGATACGGCCAAATTCAATAGGCGGCAGAGGCTGTTTTAAAAACTCCCCGGCTTCCAGATTATGCTTGCGCCCTTCTTCCAGACCCATCTGGGTGGCATCATTTTCAATTTCTTCAACGACTTCTGTCCATCTTTCCAGCTGAATAGAGCCGGATTTACGGTCGATCATCGCCCGAATATCGCGGTCATGGCCATATTTTGACCGACCGGCCTTTTGAATCGCCTCTTCCATCGCGGCGATGACTTCTTCGCGCTCGATAGATTTTTCACGGGCAACCACATCTGCGATTTGCAATAATTCCAGACCGGGGATTGAAGATGTATCCATGGATCTAAGCCTCTTCTTTATTAATGCCTGTTTGCTTTGTCTTTCTTGCAGGCTGTTTCTGAGTGGAAAAAAATTCAGTTGGATCGATTTTCGCGGTATCGATTTGGTCAAGCGTGGCACTTACCCGCCCGGTAGGGGTTTCGACATGGATAACCCCTTCATCATCCACACCAACCAGACGGCCACGATAGCGTTTTTGCCCTTCCAGCATTTGTTTGAGCGTTATTTTCACCAGCTCGCCGGAAAAACGCGAAAAATCTTTCAGCCGGGTTAACGGCCGGTCCATACCAGGTGAGCTGATCTCCAGCTGATAGGCGTCTGTGATAGGGTCTTCTACATCCAGAACAGCCGATAGATGCCGGCTAATAATTGCACAATCCTCTACTGTCATTTCGCGCAAATCTGTTGGCTCTGCCATAATCTGTAGCTGGCCACGTGCCGATTTCCCGCCCCCGCCTGTATAGCGGATGCGCACACACTCAAAGCCCAAATCAGCAAGGGCAGGTTCGATAAGCTGTTCCAGCTTTTGCGGTATCATCGCTTGTGTTTAATCCTGTATCTAATTCTTTATCTTATTCTGTATTTAATTCTGTATCTAATTCTGTATCTAATTCTGTATCTAATTCGGGCGTTTTGGGCTTGCTACTATCTTGTCCATCTGGCCATTTAGACAACAAAAAAGGCGGGCTTTTGACCCACCGTTCAGCAATTTTCCGAAACGTTTTTTTGAATTATAGCGCTTTATGCTGAATATTACAAGTATTTGTCATTGCCAGGCGAGCATAGCTAAAAAATTAGCCGATGCACGCGCATTATCGACGCTGAAATTCAAACCAGCTTGGCAAGCGCCCTTCTATCACCCCTTTTCGCATATAGCGGGTTTGCGGCCAGCCGGAGGGGCGTTCGCGCCAGTCCGCAGCGCTGCGTGCGCGCCATTCAAAATCCGGGTGGCGCATCGCTTCGGCCAATAGCCAGCTTTTAGCAACAGGATGATCGCTTGCCATGCGAAGCTGCCCCTTTGGCTGTAATAAATCTGCCAGCCTGTCCAGCATCCCCTGATTTAGAATACGCCTGCCTGCATGACGGGCTTTTGGCCAGGGATCGGGAAACATCACATAGACAGCTGACAGGCTCTGGGCCGGTAATTTATCCAGAATAAGGCGCACATCATCTGGCCAGATACAGATATTTTTTAATTTCTGCGCCTCAATATGACGCAGCAGGCTGACAACCCCGTTAATGAAAGGCTCTGCCCCGATAAACAGATTATCGCGATGCATGGCCGCCAGACCGGCCAGATGCTCGCCCCCGCCAAAACCGATTTCCAAAATCAGCTCGCTATCTTTGCCCTGCTGTGCGCGCCGCTTTGAAAGCCAGCTTTCATCCATATCCTCTGGCAGCAGATTATCTGGCAACACCTCATCCAGAAGGCGTTGCATATTCTGGCTGAGGGGGCGGCCTTTACGCCGGCCATAAAAGCGTGTTTTTTCTGTAGCTGAGGCCGCCATGTCTTTAGCTGTCCTTAGAGTATCAATAGGGCCTTGTAGTGACAGGGCTTCTGGCTAAATTCAGCCTGACTAGAGGGCGACGCGCAACTGATCAGCAAGGTCAATGGCTTCCCAGCTAAAAGTGCCCTTGCCCGCTTCGCCTGCGCGGCGGCCAAAATGACCATAGGCAGCGGTAGGCGTATAAATCGGGTTATTCAGCCCTAAATGGGTGCGAATACCGCGCGGGGTGAGATCCATCACCTCATTGCTGGTCAGTAATGCCGATAGCCTGGCTTCCTCTACATTCTGGCTGCCATGTGTATTGACATAAACCGATACAGGGGCAGCTACCCCGATGGCATAGGCAATCTGGATAGTACATTTATCGGCCAGTCCCGCCGCGACAATATTTTTCGCCAGATACCGGGCAGCATAGGCAGCCGATCTGTCCACCTTTGTCGGGTCTTTACCAGAAAATGCCCCGCCGCCATGCGGGGCAGCCCCGCCATAGGTATCAACAATAATTTTCCGCCCTGTCAGCCCGGCATCACCATCCGGCCCGCCAATTTCAAATTTTCCCGTAGGATTAATCAGAAAATCTTCTGGGCCCACCATCCAGCCTTTCGGCAAAATTTCAGCGACCAGGGGGGTGACAAGCGCGCGAATATCCTCGCCAGAAACCCCGGCCTTGTGCTGGGTAGACAGCACCAGCTTATCCACCCCGGCAATAGAGCCATCATCATTATAGCGCAGCGTGACCTGGCTTTTTGCATCCGGGCCTAAAATTGTATTTGCATCTGCTTTGCGATGGGCGGCCAGCTCTTTTAAAATCTGATGCGCATAATGAATAGGCGCAGGCATTAATTCTTCGGTTTCGCGGCAGGCATAACCAAACATCAAGCCCTGGTCGCCTGCCCCTTCTTCTTTTTTCTCGGTGCTATCGACCCCTTGGGCGATATCGGCCGATTGTTCATGCAAATAATTTTGAAATTCAAAATGCGCGTGATGAAATTTTTCCTGCTCATACCCGATATCGGCCACAGCGGCGCGAACCGCTGGTTCAATTTCAGAAAAAATCTTTTTTATTTTATCTTCAGATGCCCGCACCTCACCGGCCAGAACAATGCGGTTAGTGGTGGCAAGTGTTTCACAGGCAACCCGGGCTTCTGCTTCCTGGCGAAGAAATAAATCCAGAACTGTATCAGAAATTTTGTCGCAAACCTTATCTGGATGTCCTTCAGATACCGATTCAGAAGTAAAAAGAAAGCTCACACTGCCTCTCCTGTTTAAAAAATAGCCTCAACGCATTTTAATCTGACTTTTATTGCGCCTCTTTGAAAATAATTCAAGAAAAATAGCCAGAAACCCAAGCCAGGCAAACAGGAAAAGAAGCGCAGCTATACGGTTTTCGGCATAAAAAGGCGGGGCAAGCGCGCCGATATGGGGTAAATCGATAACCGCTTTTTCGCCCAGGCCTGTCTTGCCCAGCAACCGTCCAAACCCGTCAAATCCGCCGGAAACGCCTGTATTTGCCAGCCGGTACACCGCCAGCCCCTCTTCAATGGCGCGTAGCCGGCTTTGATAAAAATGTTGATGCGGGCCAGATGTATTGCCAAACCAGGCATCATTGCTAAGGGTAATGAGCATATCGGGCCGGCGCGTATCCCTGGCGATAAAGGCAGGGAAAATAATCTCATAACAAATCAACACACGGATATAGCCAAACGGTTCAATATAAATATCTTCAACAGCCCCGCCCTTGCTAAATTCCCCCTGCCCGGCTATCGCATCAATAAAGGGCAGTTGGCGAAAGGGAATATATTCACCAAAGGGAACAAGATGCTGTTTATGATATTGTCCCAATAGCCTGCCTGAATGATGCACAAAATAAGCAGAATTATAAAAATTATTTTCCCTGTCCGAAGATAAAATGCCGGTCAGCAATACCCCATTTTCCGGTGTAATGGCGTTTGCCAGCGCAACTACCAGCCCCTCATCATCGCGCCAGAAACCGGCAATCGCCGCCTCTGGCAAAATGGTCAGGGCTGCCGGGCGTTCTGGCCGGGCGGCCAGCGCGGTCATCGATTTTATATGATCTGGTTTATGCGCCCTGTCCCATTTTTGGGCTTGCGCGATATTGGGCTGGATAAGCCGGATAAGGCCAGCTTGTTCTATCGGCCGGTCTGGCAGGGGCGGTGCCTCCGCCAGACGAAACCCGCCAAGCACCAGCAATAAAATTAACGGCAGGGACAGAAAAAGAGCCGCTTTAATCGCGCGCAGATAAATTGCCGAAGCCGCGATAATCAACATCGCTGCCAATAGATTAAGCCCATGCTGACCTGTAAAGGCGGCCATTTGGGCGGTAAGTAAATTTTCAGCAAAAATATGGCCTGTCACATTCCAGGGAAAGCCTGTGAAAATCACCGAGCGCAGCCATTCTGCCGCGCCCCAGAAACCGGCCAGTAAAACAAGTTTTGGGACAGGGGAGATGACCGGCCTGAAAGCAAGATAGCCTGCCATCGCCCAAAAAAGAGATAGTAATAAGGGCAAGCCCAGACAGGCAAAAGGCAATAGCAGTAATTGTGCCCCGCCTTTGATAAATAGCGCATGTCCAATCCAGTAAAGAGAGGCGGTAAACCAGCCAAATCCGGCCGCCGCGAACAAGATAGCCCCTGTTAGCGGACGCGCCTCGTTTACCGCGAATATAACCGGGACACAAAAGAACAGAGCGGCAGGTAAAAGCCCGGTTGGTGGCAGTGCCAGAGAGGCAGTCGCCCCGCATAAAAACGAAAGAAAATAACGGCCATAGGGGCGGCGATGCAAGGCTGTTACCCTATCGCGCAAGGCTATCAAAACAGCTCTATTCGCCTGTTTTTTCATCTAGGGTCGGCCCATCAGGGGATAGGGGTTTCAGCCCTCTTATTCTGACCAGACGCAATTTTCGCGGATCCGAATCCAGCACTTCAAATTCCAGACCACTGCTATGATGCAGCACCTCGCCGCGCACCGGGACATGACCGGCCAGCGCAAAGATAAATCCGCCAAGCGTATCGATTTCATCGCGCTCATCACATTCCAGCGTGATGCCAATATGCGCTTCCAGTTCTTCCATTTCCAGACGGGCATCGGCCACCGCTATATCTTCATTGATGATTTCAAATCGCGGGGCTTCGGTATCATCATGCTCATCTTCTATTTCGCCAACAATTTCCTCGACCAAATCCTCGATAGTAATCAGGCCATCCACGCCGCCAAATTCATCTATCACCAGTGCCAGATGCTGGCGCTTTAATCGCATTTCCTGCAGCAAATCCAATAGCCGTATCGCCGGAGAGACAAATAATACCGGCCGTAATAAATCGCGCAAAACAGGCTGTTCCGGACTAAGGGAATGGGCGACCAAATCCTTTATATGCAACATACCGCGCACATTATCCCGGTTGCCTTCATAGGCCGGAACACGGCTATGGGCAGCAGCGCTAATCTGGCGAAATGCCGCTTCAAACCCTTCAGAAATATCTACCGCCACAATATCCGCGCGCGGTACCATCACATCTTCTGCTGTGATATCGCGCAAGCCCAGCATATTGCGTAAAAGCAAGCCTTCCTGATTGTCAAATTCTGTATCTGTCTGGCGAATAGAGGTTTCAATAAGGCCGGTAAGCTCTTCTCGCACAGAGGTTTGCTTGCCGATAAACGGCCATTTCCGGCTTAGGGTGAGCGCGTTAAACATCGGCGTTATTTCCCCTCATTTCTGTTTCCATCCCCGTCATAGGGATTGGCGATATTCACCTCGGATAACAGCTGGATTTCCAGTGTTTCCATCTCTTCTGCTTCTGTCTCCTCTTGATGGTCATAGCCTGTCAGATGCAACAGGCCATGCAGAAATAAATGCGCCAGATGATGTTCTGGTTTCTGGCCATTTTGCACCGCTTCTTTTGTCAGCACATCAAAGCTCAGGGCCATATCGCCCAAAAAAACAGGCCCAGAAGACACAGACTGGCCAGAGACAGACTGGCCAGAGGCAGACTGGCCAGAGACAGACTGAGAAGACAGGCTATCTGGCAGCTTTGCCAATGCCGGAAAGGACAGGATATTTGTTGACCCCTGTTTTTGACGGAATTGCTGATTAAGCCCGGCCATTTCTGTATCATCTGTCCACAGGATAGAAACCTCAAAGGCAGGCAATTGCATTTTGCGGGCAAAATTATCGGCAAGAACAAGACAGGTTTGCCGCCCTGCCTCTAGCAAGGGCTGCCAGCGTCTATCTGCCAGATTATGTTCAAATTTATGGCCAGCCGGGCTAGTCCATTCATCATAGGGGTCAGGCGTATCTGCCGGACTGTCGCTATCCTCGCACAGGCCGGAGGCGGCATTTTCGCTATGAATATTTGGGTGTGCAGATGGTTGTGTGTTTGTCACGTTTTTATCTATAATGGTTGATGGATTCAGTGTGAATAAATTCGTTATTTTTGTCCAGTCTCATAGGCTTTCAAAATACGTGCCACAACCGGGTGGCGCACTACATCCTCACCGCTGAGGCGGGTTATGCCAATCCCCTTTACCCCCTCCAGCCGATTAACCGCATCCGAAAGGCCGGAAAGCTGGCCGCTTGGCAAATCAATCTGGCTGAGATCGCCTGTGATCGCCATGCGCGAATCCTCGCCCAAACGGGTTAATACCATTTTCATCTGAACCGGGGTGGTATTTTGCGCCTCATCAATAATCACAAAAGCATTGGACAGGGTGCGCCCGCGCATAAAGGCCAGCGGGGCAATTTCAATCTCGCCATTGGCGATCATTCTATCGACCTTATCAGATGGCATCATATCATAAAGCGCATCATAAAGCGGGCGCAGATAGGGATCGACCTTCTCTTTCATATCGCCGGGCAAAAAGCCGAGCCGCTCGCCTGCTTCAACCGCAGGGCGGGATAAAATAATCCGCTCTACCTGACGGCGTTTCAGGAAATCCACCGCCCAGGCCACCGCCATATAGGTTTTGCCGGTTCCAGCAGGGCCCAGACCAAACACCACCTCATGATCGCGCAATAATTTAAAATAGGCCGCTTGCCCTGCGGTACGGGGAAAGATTTTTTTCTTCCAAGTAGTCGCAAACAGGCTTTTATCAATAGGCGTTGTTGCCGGATTGACCCCATTTTCGGTTTGGCGCAACACATCATCTACCAATGTCGCGCTCATTTCGTCCTGATTATCCTGAACGCTTAATTGCTGATACAAGCTGGTAAAGGTTTTGCTGGCCAGCTCGACCTTGTCTGGCAGACCGGAAATTTTTATCTGATTGCCAAAACTGTCCATTTGCACATTCAAGGCCTGTTCAATACGCGCCAGATGCTGATTATGCTGACCGCATATAATCGTCATAAGGGTGTTATTTTCAAATTCCAGTCGAACGGTTTTTTGTGCCTCTGACACGGCTTATGCTGCTCCTTTTGTTGTGGCATCTGCTGTCGTATCTGCCGGGATATCTGCCGGGATAACTGCCGGGATATCTGCCGGGGCAGACCATAGCGAATTTTGCCGCGCTTGGGTGATCTCAAGCGCCATAATACGGCCAATCCAGCTGGCCTCGCCTTTCAGATAGACCGATTGCATAAAAGGGCTACGGCCTGTCATCTGCCCGTCTCTGCCGCCCTGTTTTTCGATGAGAACCGGCATGGTCATGCCTTCACATTTTTTATTAAAGGCAAGCTGCTGGGCATCCAGTAGCTGTTGTAATGCAGCCAGCCTGTCTGATTTTACCTGTTCATCTACCTGCTCGCCTGCCCCGCTGGCAGGGGTGCCGGGGCGCGCACTATATTTAAAGGAATAGGCAGAGGCATAGCCGATATCCGAAACCAGCTTGATGGTATCGGCAAAATCCTTATCGCTTTCACCCGGAAATCCGACAATGAAATCCCCGGACAGGGCGATATCCGGGCGCAATTCGCGCAAACGCTCAATAATCCGGCGATAATCATCTGCCGTGTGCCGCCGGTTCATCGCGGCCAGAATTTTATCAGAGCCCGCCTGAACCGGCAGATGCAAATAGGGCATCAGGACAGGAATATCGCGGTGGGCGGTCATTAATTCTTCATCCATATCCAGAGGGTGCGAGGTGGTGTAGCGCAAGCGATCCAGCCCGTCAATTTCGGCTAATTCACGCAATAGCCGCCCCAGCCCCCAGGTGCCGCCATTATTGCCGGCCTGGCCATGCCAGGCATTCACATTTTGGCCAAGCAGGGTAATCTCGCGCGTGCCGCTGGCGACCAGCCGACGGGCTTCGGCCAGAATTTGCGACGCCGGGCGTGAAAACTCTGCCCCTCTGGTATAGGGAACCACACAAAAGCTGCAAAATTTATCACAGCCTTCCTGTACCGATAAAAAGGCAGCAGGCCCTCTGGGAGCAGCTTCTTCTGGCAGAAAATCAAATTTCACCTCTTGGGGAAATTCTGTATCAACAACAGATTTGCGCGCCGAAGGGTCTGCTCGGGCGACCAGCTCTGGCAGACGGTGATAGGTTTGCGGGCCAACCACCATATCCACATACGGGGCGCGGCGGGTAATTTCCTCGCCTTCTGCCTGTGCCACACAGCCTGCAACCGCGATAAGCATTTGCCGGTTTTGCTGTTCCTGGGCACGCTTTTTTAACACCCGCAAGCGCCCCAAATCCGAAAATACTTTTTCAGACGCTTTTTCCCGAATATGACAGGTGTTTAAAATGACCATATCAGCATCTTCGGGCGCATCTGTCTGCACATAGCCGGTAGGCGCAAGAACATCTGCCATCCTTTCGGAATCATAGACATTCATCTGACAGCCAAAGGTCTTGATATATAATTTCTTCATCTGTCCTTGATCATCCCTTATCTTTGCGCATTTTGCAAAATAAAATTCGCCCCGTTTTATCTGACAGATGCCACTCTTACCTTTATGGCTGTTCTGCCGTCAAGGGCTGGTTTTGGATGAACCGGAAAGCTGTTTTTCCATTACCAGCGCATCTATCTGGGCTGTACCGCGCAGATAATAGTTCGGGCGGCGGGAAATCTGTTTAAACCCTGCCTGCTGATAAAGGATTTGGGCGGCCAGATTATCTTCTGCCACTTCCAGTATTATTTTGTCTTGCCGGCGCTGGCGTGCCTGAAAAAGACCTGCTTCCAGCAATCCCCTGCCAATCCCCAACCGGCGCATATCAGGGTGCACACAGATTTCCAGAATATCGGAACTGTCCGGGCTGGCCAGCAGCAAGATAAAACCGGCGAATAAATCGCCCTTTTGGGCTATCACCCCGTAAAGGGCGGGGCTTTTCATTAAGCGGGTGAGGGTTTCTGCCTCTGTTGGTTTTTTTTCCCCATAGACCGATAAATATAGCGCCCCGATTTGGGCATCCCGGCCAGTTATTTTGTCTGAATAGCAGACGGAATAGGCGGTATCTGTCATGGCGTTAAGCTGTCATGGCGTTAAGCTGTCGGGGGGCGCTGGCCGCCCAGCCTTGGGGCAGCGATATAAAGTGGCTCAAACCCGGATACAGGATAGATATCAGGCGCGCCAAGAGCGGCAAAAGCGTAATGTGCAATATCTGCGGCATTTAAAGTATGCGCATCAAACTCTATTTTCGTGCTTTCCGGCAAGGGCGCAAAATCTGCGGGGCGGGCTATTTCTGTGTCTGCTTCTGCTTCTGCCAGACCGCAAAGGATCAGCTTTTCAATATCCCCTTTTTTCAGAGCATTGACGCAAGCTGTTTTCAATTGGTCAGCTTTCATATCTTCAATATTGCCCTGCGCTCTGCATTCAGCATCAAAAAATTGGGCAAATACACTGCCTCTGCGGCTATCGGCGCAGGCAAGATAGGCTATTTTTTCTGTTCCACTTTGTTCTTTATGTGCCTGATAGGCCAGCGCGGCCAGCCCGCTTACCCCTATCGGCCTGGCACCAATTGCCAGCATATATCCCTTTGCAGCCGATAAACATACCCGCAAGCCGGTAAAGGAGCCGGGCCCACATCCAGCGGCAATATGGGTGATATCCGATAAGGGGCAATCCGTGGCACTTATCGCCTCTTCTGCCAGCGAAATCAGCGTTTCTGCATGGCCATGCCGGGCTTTATGTTCTGCCATTCCTGCTATCTTGCCATCTATCAGCACCGCAGCAGAAGCTGCATTGCCACTTGCCTCCAACGCCAAAATGACCGGCGCTAAAATGACCGGCGCTAAAATAACCGGCGCTAAAATGTTCGGGCCAACTCTTACAGGGTTTTTACTATCTGCCTTTTCGGCCATTTTTGCGCGCTCCTGGCGTCATTTTAACCTTTATTCCCAGCGATTAGCATAGCAAGACATATTTTGTCTGGCAAAATATCTGGCTGGCCAGCTCATTGCTATCTGTTGTTGCATCACAGGTCAAAAAAAATTACTCTTCGCAACAAGGGGGGGTGTCAATGCACCTTATTTGCATGAAAGATAAATATCTTATGGTCAGGCACATACAACAATTTATTACCATAACCCTGAAACAGGCGTTTTGTCTGATGATATTGTGGCTGTTTGGTAGCATATTTCTGCTCACCCCTGCCCCGGCCATTGCACAAGAGGAAATGCGCGATAGTGCCACGGTAATTATGTATCACCGCTTTGGCGAGGACAGATACCCTTCTACCAATATAAGGCTAACGCAATTTGAAGAACATCTAGCCCTTTTAACCAATGGCGATTATACCGTTTTGCCCTTGCCTGAAATAGTGACAACGCTGCAGGCAGGCGGCAGTTTGCCAGACCGGACAGTCGCCATCACCATCGATGATGCCTATTTATCTGTCTATGAAGAAGCCTGGCCACGCTTGCAAGAGCTGGGACTACCCTTCACCGTATTTGTAGCGACCGAGCCGGTGGAAAAAAATCGGCGCGGCTATATGAGCTGGGAAATGTTGCGCGAATTACAAAGCGCAGGGGTTACCATTGGCTCGCAAACCCATACCCACCCGCATCTGTATCGTGAAAACCCGGATAAGGTGCGCGAGGAAATTCAAATCTCCAATGACTATTTCATTAAAGAGCTGGGAATGCGGCCAGAATTATTTGCCTATCCCTTTGGCGAATATTCCAGCTTTGTCATAGAGATTGTCAAGGAAGCCGGCTTTGTTGCTGCTTTTGGCCAAAATTCGGGCATCATGCATAGCAAGGACAGGTTTTTTGAGCTGCCACGTTTTGCCTTTAACGAAGATTACGGCACAACAGACAGGCTGGAGCTGGCCATAAATGGTCTGCCGCTGAAAATTACCGATTTAACGCCGGAAGATATGGTGCTGGCGGAAAATCCGCCGCTTTATGGTTTTACCCTCGATAAAGATATGCGCCCCGAAGGCCAGCTGCGCTGTTTTGCCAGCGGCTTTGGCAAGGTAGATGTCTCCATCATCGGACGGCGCGCTGAAATCCGCCTGCCAGATGCCCTGAAAGAAGGGCGTTCGCGCATCAATTGCACCATGCCAGCTGGCCAGAACAGATGGCGCTGGTTCGGGCGGCAATTCCTGACCAACTAGATTTTTAAAAATCTGATTTTTTGCGGCTCCCTTATCTAAAAAATAGGCGGGGCAAGCCTGGTCTGGCTAAATTTCCTGAAATCATTCTGGGCGATAACCGTTTTCAGCTTTGTGACATATTTTTCGCCAATTTCGGCATAAACAGAAAGCTCTGCCAGCATATCGGCAAATTCAGCCTTATTCTGGTTATACAAGGCTCTGTTCTGGCGAAATCCTTCATAGGCATAAAAGGAATTCAAATTCAGCATATAGGCGCGCACAGATGCCTGAAGATCGGGAAAGGCGCGTACAGATGCCCGGCTATCACTGGCCTGTCTGGCCTTTATACCCATATCATCATTCCACACCCATTGCCCGAACAGCGCATTACCCACCGCAGCAAAGCGGGACTGACCCCAGCCGGATTCAATCACAGCCTGCGCCAGAGCCAGCGATACCGGCACAGGGGCAACGCGCAGGACAAGCGCATCATAAAGTTCTGCCTCTGTCTTATCCAGGCTAACCTTATATTGCGCGGCATATTGTTCCAGCACCTCTCTGTCACCCTTTTGATAGGCGCGGGTGATGTTTACTTGCTGTGTTTTAATTTCATCATTCGCCCGCAAAATCAGCGGCAGCAGAATTTTGATAAAAATCTCCTTGCGCTCTGCTACCTCTAGCGGGGCAAGATTGGGCATACGCGGAATAAAGATACGCGGCACAACCCCCTGGCCATCTGCTGGCAAACTATAACGGATATTTTGCGGAATAGGCGGGCGGCGGGTCGGCACACTTAAAAAAGCGTTATGCTTTTGTTCAGATAGCTGCAAGCCTTTTGAGAGCTGGGCGCTGGCAATTTCCATTTGCCGGTCAAGCGCCTGTTTTTCTGCCAGGCTGAGGCCTTGCTGTTTTTTCAGCTCTTGCAAACGCAGTAATTCGCTTTCCAACTTGGCAATTTCAGCCAGCAGAGCTTTATTGCTACCCCCTTCGGACAGGAAAAAGGGCGGGCTAACCATCGCTGGCAAGAGCAGACCAAATGCCATGGATACCAGCATAAAACCGGCAATTGCCTTGTTCGATAGTCTCATGGAAACCGGTTTATGCAAAGACATGGGAGGGCTTCATCCATCTAATTTGCAACTATGAAGGCCGTTATTTGTTCTATACGGCCTATTCTTCGGTTGGGCGCACTTCAACCACTTCGGGAATATAATGGCGCAACATATTTTCAATGCCCATTTTCAGGGTTGCCGTAGAGCTGGGACATCCCTGACAGGCGCCGCGCATCTGTAAGGTTACAACCCCTTCATGAAAGGAATGAAAGGTAATATCCCCGCCATCCATCGCCACAGCCGGGCGCACCCGTGTATCCAGTAAATGTTTGATTTGCTGAACCACCTCATCATCATCATCAGTATTATTGGCGTCTGCATCGGTATTTTGGGCGGCGTCCATAACCGGCAGGCCAGAGGCGAAATGTTCCATAATCCCTGCCAGCACAGAAGGCTTCAGAGCAAACCATTCCATATTTTCAGCCTTGGTAATAGAAACAAAATCGCCACATAAAAACACAGATTCAACGCCATCTATGCGCAATAAACGGCTGGCCAGAGGCGAGGGCTTTGCCTCTTCAAGGCTATTGAATTCAGCCGAGCTGCCAGCAAGGACATCCACGCCTGGAATGAATTTCAAGGTGGCCGGATTAGGGGTATCTTCTGTTTGAATAAACATTGAGCATTATCCTGTATTGCGCGCGATGTCAGCCTGTTTGTGAGCCGCACAACAAGCCCTCAAACTTTAGAATAACTATAAACTACTCCTCTGGATATGGGAAGAGCGGCAAGAATTATCAAGCCTGGCTATCGCCAAAGTAATCCAGGAGCAATGGGAGCAATAGGGGCAATCCGGTCTTATCCTGAAAATCCCACCAGCTGTTTTACCTCTGCCAGAATGGGTGCGGCAATGGCCTGTGCCTGGGCAGCACCTTTTTCCAGCAATCTGTCAATTTCATCTGGTTGTTCCAGCAATTTATTCATTTCCAGACTTATCGGTGCGATTTGGCTAACGCACAGCTCGGCCAGAGCAGGTTTAAAGACGCCAAACCCCTGACCACCATATTCAGATAATATATCCTCGGCTGAACGCCCGGAAAGCCCGGCAAAAATACCGACCAGATTGGTGGCCTCCGGCCGTCCTTCCAGACCTTTTGCCTCAGATGGCAATGGTTCGGGGTCTGTCTTTGCCCGTTTGATTTTCTGGGCAATTTCATCCGCGCTATCGGTCAGGTTAATACGGGTTGCGTCCGAGATATCGGATTTGCTCATCTTGGAGCTGCCATCGCGCAGGCTCATCACCCGTGCGGCGGTCTTTTGAATTTGCGGCTCGGGCAGGGGAAAAAATTCGCTGTCAAACATGGAATTAAAGGCCGTAGCGATATCGCGGGTCAGTTCCAGATGCTGTTTTTGATCCTCGCCCACTGGCACATGGGTCGCCCTATAGGCCAGAATATCGGCTGCCATCAGGGTCGGATAGGCATAAAGCCCCACCGTTGCATTTTCGCGGTTCTTGCCAGCTTTTTCTTTAAACTGGGTCATGCGGTTGAGCCAGCCCAGCCGAGCCACACAGTTAAATATCCAGGCAAGTTCTGCATGTTGGGGGACACGCGACTGATTAAAAAGGATGGATTTTTCCGGATTAATGCCAGAGGCAATCAGACAGGCTGCAACCTCGCGGATGGCGCGGCGCAAAATGACAGGTTCCTGGGGAACTGTAATGGCATGTAAATCCACCACACAATAAATACATTCAAACTCATCCTGCAAGGCTATCCAGTTTTTAATCGCCCCCAGATAATTGCCCAGATGCAAATTGCCGGTTGGTTGCACGCCTGAAAAAATACGCCCTGTTTTTGCCTCGCCCATGATGGAAATCATCCCTTAATCTGATCTATAGCCTTAATCTGATCTATAGCCCTAATCTGGCCCATAGCCCTAATTTAACCTATAGCCCTAATTTAACCTATAGGTAGTCTGTCTTATCATTTTTGTTGTTTGCTATATTTAAGATGTTCTGCTGAAAAAAACCAGCCTTAGAAGACCTGTCATCCAGCCGGTCAGAAAATACACTATCGCGCCAAGGAAAACCAACGCTATCAGGACAAGCCGATTGTCCAAAAGCGCTGTCTGTATAATTGGGGCACAAAAATATAGACCGGCCGCCATTATCCCGGCACAAAATAGCGATAAAAAGATAGCCCGAAGAGCGGTTTTATCCAGCCGCCCTGCACGTGCCAGCCAGCCAAGCTGCCAGATAAAGCCCATCCAGGATACCAGCACAGTTGCAAGCGCCAGCCCCACATACCCCAAAATCTGCATCAAATAGAGGCTGAGCAGGATATTCAGGCCAACCGAAATCAGCGATATTACCATCACCAGCCGGGCTTTTTGCACGGCATAAAGGGCTGCCCCTGTCAGTTTTAATCCAACAAAGGCTGGCAGACCGATAGCATAGGCAACCAGCGCGGCGGCGGCGGCCTTGCCATCGTCCAGGCTAAATGCCCCTGAATGAAACAGGCCAATAATAATAGGCTCGGCTATCATCAACAAGGCGGCGGTAGCCGGCAGAACCAGACAGGCTGCCGGCATAAAGCCTGCTGATAATTCTTTGGCAAACTCTTTTTTTCGCCGGGCATTATCGCTGGCCGCTTCAATGCGGGACAGGCGCGGCAACAAGGCTGTCCCCAGCGCGATACCAACCAGCCCCAGCGGCAATTGGGCTATCCTGTCTGCGTAATAGAGCCAGGATATCGCCCCCACTTCCAGAAGCGAGGCCAGCACCAAATCCACCAGTAAATTTATCTGGGTTGCCCCTGCGCCCAGCGCGGCCGGAACAAAGCCTGCCCACATCGCCCGTGCCGCAGCAGACATCCGCCCAAAACGCCATTTTAACGAGAGTTTCCGGCGATGTAATCTGGCCTGTAACAGCGCCATCTGACAGATACCTGCCAGCAATAATGCCCCGCTTAGCGGCACCGCCAGCATCGAGGAAGGGGTCTGTAATAACTCGCCGCTAAACGGAATAAGCACCGCTCCGCCAATTAAAAACAGATTTAATATGACCGGTGCAAATGCCCCGGCGATAAAATCATCTGCGCTATTTAAGACAGCTGCCCATAGCGCGACCAGCGAGATCATCGGCAAATAGGGCATGGTAATGCGGGCTAAATCTATGGCTGCCTCAAATCGTTGCGGCGTGGCGATAAATCCGGGCGCCAGAACCGCGATAATCGCTGGCATGAATATTTCCATCCCCACCACAATCACAACTAATGCCAGTAACAGGGCGGTTTGTATTTCTGCTGCCAGGATAAGGGCAGCGGGCTGGCCTCTGGTTTCTTTTGCAAGCGCATAGACAGGCAAAAATGCATTGGTCAGCGCACCTTCTGCTGTTAGCCGGCGAAACAGATTAGGCAGTTTAAAGGCTACCAGAAAGGCATCGGCTGCACTGCCTGCCCCGATAAAATGGGCAAAACAGATATCACGAATAAATCCCAGAATTCGCGAAAGAAGCGTTAAGCCGCTTATCTGGCCAAAAGCGCGTTTCAGGCTCATCCTGCTCATGTTTCCATTCCAGCCTTGTGCGCGCTATCTTCTTCAAAGATAGACAGTAAATCCTGTTTGATTTTTTCTTGTGTGGCAGGCTTTTCAATTTGCAGCCCATAGACATCCTTGACATAGAAAACATCTACCGCCTTTTCCCCATAGGTCGATACGGTGGCAGAATTTACCTGTAAGCCAAGCTGTAAAAGATGATAGGTAATCTGGTATAAAAGACCTGGCCTGTCTGCCCCATTTACCTCTATCACCGTATGGGTTTTACTGCGGCCATTGGTTACCAGAACGCGCGGCGGCACCGTCATCACCTTGAGGCGCGGCGATAATTGTTCCGATTTTTCCCGCAATTTATCAAATAAAGAAATATCGCCTGCCAGAGATTGTTCAATCAGGCTGGCGATCCGCTGCTGGGTAGCCGGATCGGTTACCGCCCCGCGATTGTGATTTTGAATCCGGAACTGATCCAGAATTGTGCCATCATGGCGGGTATTGATGCGGGCATTGACAATACTGCAGCCCGACATGGCAACCGATCCCACAATCCGGCTAAACAGGCCTGGATGGTCGGCTGCCATCACGACCAAAATAGTGGATTTTTTATCTTCATCCACTTTGAAATCAACCAGTAGCTGTTGGTCAGAGCTGTCAAATTTTGTTGCCAGTTCTGCGTGATAGAGATGAGAATCTGTCGCAAAATTCGTCCAGTAGCTAGGGTAAAATAGCCGGGCATGGGCGTCAAATTGTGCATCATCCCACTGTGTCAGCCTGGCTCTGGCTTCGTTCATCGCATCAATGGTCGCCCCTTTGGATACTTCAGAAGGGGCCGCCCCGCCAAGTATCGCCTCGGAGCGATGATAGAGATCGCGCATCAAACTGGCCTTCCAGCCATTCCAGATATCAGGGCCTACCGCCTGAATATCGGCAACGGTCAGAACCAGCAATAATTTCAGCCTTTCAGGCGATTGTACCTCTTCGGCAAAATCAATAATGGTTTGCGGATCGTTCAGGTCATAGCGAAAGGCGGTTTTGCTCATCAAAAGATGGGTGAGGATAAGCCAGACAACCGTTTCTGTTTCCTCGTCATTTAACCCCAGCATCGGGGCAATATTACGCGCAACTTCCGCACCCAGAACAGAATGATCGCCGCCCCTGCCCTTGGCAATATCATGCAGGAAAATCGCCACAAACAGGGCACGTCTGGAGGAAATTTCATGGATAAGCTGGCTGGCAAGCGGGGCAACATCGGCCAGCTTGCCCTGTTCAATTTCGCGCATAATGCCAACCGCACGCAAACTATGCTCATCCACGGTATAGCTGTGATACATATCAAATTGCATCATCCCTACAATACGCCCGAAATCCGGCATATAAATGCCCAGCCAGCCGGATTCATTCATCAGACGCAAGACACGCTCGGGATTGCCTGTGCCGCTGATAATTTGCAGAAAAATTTCATGGGTTTGGGCAGTTTGCAATTGCGCAGTTCTGGCGGCCCGAACCGCACGTGTCAGTCGGCGCAAGGTGCCCGGGTGAATATCCAGCTCATGGATAAGGGCAAAATTAAATAGCCGAATAATCTGATCCAGATCATCGCGAAACCGCATATTTTCAGGCAGATGCAACCTGCCTTTTTCCAGAACAAACGGGGCGATATCCAGATCAGATGCCGCATCTGCCAACCAGAATTTTTTCAAAGACAGGCGCGGGCGTCTGTCAAAATCTGTTTCCAGTGCGGCACAAAAAATACGGGTAAGATTGCCAACATGCCGGGCGGCCAGATAATAGCGTTTCATAAATCGCTCTACCCCGCGCAAACCGCCCCTGTCTGAAAAACGCATCTTGGGGGCAATTTCCAATTGGGCATCAAAGCTGAGGCGGTCATCCTCGCGGCCATGATACAGATGCAAAAAACACCGAACCGTCCATAAAAAACGCTGGGCAGCAGCAAAGCTCCTGGCTTCGGTTTGGCGCAATATACCGGTTTCCAGAAATTCGGCCGCGCTGTTAACGCGGTAAGCATATTTGGCCATCCAGAACAGGGTATGCAAGTCGCGCAAGCCCCCCTTGCCATCCTTGACATTTGGTTCAACCGCATAGCGTGTGCCGCCTGTACGGGTAATACGTGCATCACGCTCTTCTAGCTTGGCGCTCAAAAAAGGGGCAACAGATTGCCGTTTCAGCCATCGTGAAAAGGCGGCCATCATCTTGTCTGTAACGATGCTATCCCCGCCTATGGGGCGCATTTCCAGCAAGCTGGTACAGATGGTGGTATCTTCTTCTGCAGCGGCCAGATTTTGACGGATAGTTCGGCTGGCATGGCCAACTGTTAGCCCCATATCCCATAACAGATATAACAGAAACTCGATGATGGGTTCCTGTTTTTTTGCCCCGCTATCGGGCATCACAAACAGCAGGTCAATATCGCTATGCGGGGCCAGCTCGCCGCGCCCATAGCCGCCAACCGCCATCAAGCCAAAGCCGGGCGCTTTTTTAAAAATATGGCTACAGGCAAGATTAAGGGCGCTGCGGATAAGCACATCCATGCCAAGCGCGTGCGCGCCCACATAATCTGCCCCGTCACGTTCAGCTATCAGCCTTTTTTCCAGCCGGCTTCGCATGGCGGTGAGCTGGGTTTTCATTTCTGCCAATATCACCGCGCGCACATCATTTTTGTTTTTTGCCGGCTCGACAAGCGCTTTCAGGCGCTGCATCAAGCCAGCTTCATCTATTGGACAAAAAATACCCGCCCTATCGCGCGCGCGGGCTGTTTGCAGAGGCGACATCCAGGATTGCCACAGATTTACCGGCATCTTTTTTTTGCTATTTTCTTTCATCGCCAAAAATCTGCGCCCATCTTTACTCATCTTCCTTTTCTGCCAGAACCGCTTTTAGATCATACAAGACAGATAGCGCCTGTTTCGGGGTCAGGCTATCTGGCTCTAGCGCCTCTATTCTCTGTCGTAATTCTTCAAGGGCCTGATCTGTCTCATCGGCCATATCATAGCCGGTATTATGGTTATTTTCAGGCATATCAAACAGGGGCAAAGAGGGGGGGCTGGCTGGCGGGCTGCCTGCTTCAAGCTGGCCAACCAGAAAAGCCGCTCTTCTGGTAACTGTTTTTGGCAAGCCGGCCAGACGCGCTACATGTACCCCGTAGGATTTATCGGCCGCACCGCTGGCTACCTGATGCAGGAAAATAATCTCGCCCTTCCATTCTTTTACCTGCATCGCGTGCGCTCGCAAGCGCTCCAGCTCGCCTTCAAGTGCGGTTAATTCATGATAATGGGTTGCAAATAAGGCACGGCAGCCAATGTGATTGTGCAGATATTCCAGACAGGCCCAGGCAATGGCCAGCCCGTCCCAGGTGGCGGTTCCGCGTCCAATTTCATCCAGTATCACCAGCGATTTTTCCGTTGACTGGTTCAAAATGGCGGCTGTTTCAACCATTTCCACCATAAAGGTGGATTGCCCGCGTGCCAGATCATCTGATGCGCCCACCCGACTGAAGATTTTATCGACAATACCGATTTCTGCCCGTCTGGCCGGCACATAAAACCCGGCCTGTGCCAAAATCGCCATATGTGCATTCTGGCGCAAATAGGTGGATTTCCCTGCCATATTTGGCCCGGTCAGCAACCATAAATTCGTCTCTTGTGATAGCTGGCAATCATTGGCGATGAACTGTGTATCCCGGCCAATGGCCTGTTCCACAACAGGATGGCGACCCGCCTCAATCGTAAAAGAAGTATCCGCGCAAAGTTTTGGACAGCAATAATCATACATCTCTGCCAGTTTGGCAGTGGAACAGGCGACATCCAATGCTGCAATTGCCTCGGCACTGGCCAGTATCCCATCGATAGAGGCCAGCACTTCGCGAACCAGCTGATCAAATAACTGCAACTCCAATGCCAGGGCTTTATCGGCTGCCGAGCTGAGGGATTGTTCCATTTCTGCCAGCTCGGTTGTGGTAAAGCGCACAGCTTGTGCGGTGGTTTGACGATGAATAAAGCGGTCATCTGCCATTAATTTTTCGGCATGGCCAGCGCGCACGTCAATATGATAGCCCAGCACATTATTATGTTTGATTTTCAGCGAGGCGATAGCGGTTGTTTCAACATACCGGGCTTGCAGACCAGCTATCAGCCTGCGGCTTTCATCGCGCATTTGGCGCAGCGCATCAAGCTGGCTGTCATAGCCTTGCCGAATAAAATGCCCGTCTCTGGCCAATAGCGGCAATTCATCTGCGAGGGCGGGGCTAATTTTTTCTGCAAGCGGGGTTGGCTCTTGTGCGTTTTGGGCAAGTTTTTGAATGCCCTTATGGCTTTCTGCTGCCCCGGAACGGTTCAATAAAAGCGACAAAGATCGGGCTTTATACAGCCCTTGTGCAAGACCGGCCAGATCGCGCGGCCCGCCTCTGGATGTGGCCAGCCGGGATAAGGCACGTTCCATATCCGGAATATTTGTCAAAACCTCCTCTGCCTCGGCAGCGATGATGGGGTTTTGGGTAAACCAAGTGGCCAGCCCCAGCCGGGCTTCTATGGCCTGGCGGTCGGTTAGCGGCGCGGATAGCCGGCGATGCAATAATCGCGCGCCGCCGGCTGTGCTGGTTTTATCTATGGCCGATAACAGGCTGCCCTTGCGCTCGCCTGCCAGCGTGCGCGTCAGTTCCAGCGATTTTCGGGTTGCGGCATCTATTACCATAAAGGCATCCGGCCATTCTGCTGATAAGGGCTTAAGATAGGGCATCGCCTCTAGCTGCGTCTGGCGCAAATAGGCCAGCAAGCCGCCCGCAGCAGACAGCATGGGCGGGCTGAATTGCCCCAGCCCTTGCAAACTGGCCAGCTGATATTGCGCACAAAGCGCTGCTTCTGCTTTACGCTGATTAAACGCCGCCGCCCCCAGCGATGTTCCCCTATCCGAAATCCCCAGCCCTGCCACTATGTCGGCAATATCTTCGGGATAGACAAATTCTGCTACATTCAGCTGTGTTAACATGGCCTCAATATCGGGGCGGGCGCATTCCTGAACCTGGAAACTGCCAGTGGACATATCTGCCCAGGCGATGGCCAGCTTTTCGGAAACCCGTCCAACGGCTGCCAGATAATTATTTTGAAACGCATCCAGCAAGCCATCTTCTTGCAAGGTGCCAGGTGTGATTACCCGCACCACATCGCGTGGCAGCGGGCCCTTGCCCCCTCTTTTTTTGAATGCCTCCGGCGTTTCTGATTGCTCGCAAACCGCAACCCGGTGCCCCATCTTGATTAATTTTGCCAGATAGCTATCGGCGGCATGCACCGGCACACCGCACATTTGCACTTTTTTGCCCTCAATTTCACCGCGATGGGTCAGGGCAATACCCAGCGCTTCAGACGCTATTTCCGCATCGTGCAAAAACATTTCATAAAAATCACCCATCCGATAGAAAAGCAGTATATCTTCATATTGCTGTTTGACAGCCAGATATTGTGCCATCATCGGTGTGAGCTTTTGCGAATTTTGGGCTTTATTCTGTTTCAAACTTCCAGAGTTTCGATTAAATTGGTTTATATCGGCCGGGTGCCAGGTTAGTTAGAATCTTCTTTATACATCTTTATGAAAAAAAGTAGAAATATCCCATGAAAAAATCATTGAAAAAAGAAGCGCTGCAATTTCACTCGGAAGGCCGGCCTGGCAAACTGGAAATTACGCCAACCAAGCCATTGACCACTCAGCGCGATCTCTCGCTGGCTTATTCGCCGGGTGTCGCAGAGCCGTGCCTGGCTATCGAAGCCGACCCCAACACCGCCTATGATTATACCGCCAAGGGCAATCTTGTGGCTGTTATCTCGAACGGGACAGCGGTTCTGGGGCTGGGCAATATCGGGGCGATGGCCTCAAAGCCGGTCATGGAAGGCAAGGCGGTTCTGTTCAAGAAATTTGCCGATATTGACGGGGTGGATCTGGAGCTGGACACCGAAGATGTTGACAGATTTGTCGATGCAGTCAGCCTGCTTGGGCCATCTTTTGGCGGTATTAATCTGGAAGATATCCGCTCGCCGGAATGTTTTATTATCGAACAACGCTTGCGCGAGGTGATGGATATTCCGGTTTTCCATGATGACCAGCATGGCACCGCTATTATTGCCGCTGCCGGCCTTATCAATGCCTTGCACCTTACCAAGCGGAATATCGAGGATATCAAAGTGGTTTCCAACGGGGCAGGGGCAGCCTCTATTGCGTGTGTGGAATTAATAAAGGCAATGGGCGTAAAACATGAAAATGTGATTTTATGCGACCGCGAAGGGGTAATTTATCAGGGGCGCGAAAGCGGCATGAATCAGTGGAAATCTGCGCATGCGGTGAAAACAGATGCCCGCAACCTGACCGATGCCATCAAGGGGGCAGATGTGTTTTTAGGCCTGTCTGTTGCCAAGGCAATGACCCCGGAAATGCTGAAAACCATGGCCGATAAGCCAATTGTTTTTGCCATGGCCAATCCCGATCCGGAAATTATGCCCGATGAAGCCAAAAAAGCCCGCCCGGATGCCATTATCGCCACCGGTCGGTCGGATTTTCCTAATCAGGTAAATAATGTTCTGGGCTTTCCGTATATTTTCCGTGGCGCGCTGGATGTTCGCGCGTCCGCGATTAATGAGGAAATGAAAATTGCCGCTGCCAATGCGATAGCCATGCTGGCCCGCGAAGATGTCCCGGATGAGGTTAATCACGCCTATTCAGGAGAGCAGCTGCGCTATGGTACAGAATATATTATTCCTGCCCCGTTTGATCCGCGCCTGATATCGGCTGTATCTTCTGCGGTAGCTGAGGCGGCCATGCAAACCGGGGTGGCGCGCAAACCTATCGAAGATATCGAGGCTTATAAGCGAAATCTGTCTGCCAGGCTGGATCCCACCGCATCATTTTTACAAGATGTATTTGCCCGCATCACACCGGAACAAAAGCGGGTGGTCTTTACCGAAGGCGAGGAAGAGGTCTCTATTCGCGGGGCGATAGCCTTTCGCAATGCCGGCTATGGCCAGCCAATTTTGCTGGGGCGTGAAGCACGTATCAAACAGCGTATCGAGGAAATGGGTCTGGAAGGCAGCATCGATTTTGAAATCATCAATGCCAAAATTTCCGATCACAATAAGGAATATATCGACTATCTGTATAAAAAATTACAGCGCAAGGGCATTTTGCAACGTGATTGCCAGCGCATGGTGCATCTGGATCGCAATGTTTTTGCCGCCTGTATGGTCGCCCATGGCCATGCCGATGCGCTGGTTACCGGCATGACACGCTCTTTTAAAGCCAGTTTTGAGCATGTTACCCGTGTTATCGGCCCGGCCAAAGGCAAGGATTTTGCCGCTACCTCGATGCTGATATCCAAAGGCCGGACAGTCTTTATTGGCGATACCTCTATTCATGAGCGCCCAACGGGCGAGCAGATGGCCGATATTGCCGAGGCAATTGCTGAAAAAGCCCGGCTAATGGGGCATACACCGCGTGTGGCCTTTTTATCCTTTTCCAGCTTTGGACGGCCTGCCAGCGATATTACCCAAGCTGCGCGCGATGCGGTAACAGTACTGGATAACCGCAAGGTAGATTTTGAATATGAAGGCGAGATGACAGCTGATATTGCGCTGGATTTTGATCTGATGCAAAGCAGCTATCCGTTTTCCCGCCTGACCGCTGCGGCCAATATTCTGGTTATGCCTGGTCTGCATTCTGCCAATATATCCTTTAATCTGATGCAACAGCTGGGCGGCGGTACAGTGATAGGGCCGATGATTTTGAACGCAGAACATCCCTTCCAGATTATTCCGATGAGCGCGACGGTAAATGATCTGGTAAATGCCGCTGCATTGGCAGCCTATGAATCCCTATAAAAGGGGGGTGTGGGGAATCCCTGTAAAAGGGGGGCGGGCTGAATATCTGCCCTGTGGGATAAAAACGGCAAAATAATCCTGGAAAAATATTTGCCATGTCAGCAGAGCCATCTTATCTAATCAGCCTGGGACGCCGGATTTTACGGCTTTTGTCCGGGGTGATAATAGCGGTCATTTTGCTGCTTGTTTTTGAGCGCATTTATCTGATAGATGCGCTATTGGTAATAGCCGCAGGGGCGGGGGTGAGCTTTTTTCTGTTGCGCCGCGAAGGGCGCGCAATAGGTTCTTTAAAAAATTATTTTCGTGCCAAGGCCGGCGCTGATAATCCGGCCAATTTCACCCCCTCCAGAGAACAGGGTCTGCGCGCCACCGAATTTGACGATACAGAATTAACCGAACTGATCTGGACTGTTTCAAGTGCCGAGCAGCAAGCCTCTATAGCGGCACGCAACTTGATGACAGACAGCCAGTATCGGCATGAAATTTTATATAATCTGCCCTTGCCCCTGATTATTTTAAATGATCATGGACAGGTGAGCGAGTTTAACCAGCAGGCAAAAGATTTGTTCGGGCATATCGATATTGGTAAACCTATCGCCTTTATCATCCGCAATAATATGGTTCTGGAAGCCGTACAGCAGGTAAATCAGGGATATGTTTCAACAAATGAAGCACAGCTCTCCACCGGCTTTTCGATAAAGCGGCATTTTGCGGTTTTGATTTCAAATTTTTCTGCCGATGAACAGAGCCGAACCGCCATCACCTTTATTGACCGGACACTGGCCACAGAGGCGGAAAAAATGCGGTCTGATTTTGTTGCCAATGTCAGCCATGAGCTGCGTACGCCCCTAACCTCTATCCTGGGATTTATTGAAACATTGCAAGGGCCAGCAGGGGCAGAAAAACAGACAAGAGAAAAATTTCTGGCTATCTTGCACCAGCAGGCAGAACGTATTTTTCGGCTGGCCACCGATCAGCTGTCACTGGCACGCATCGAGCAAACCGAACACCAGACCCCGCAAGATGAATGTGACCTGGGCATGATTTGCAACCGTGTGATAACCAGCCTGCAAAACCAGGCCAAAAAAGCAAAAATTGCCCTGAAATTTCAGCCGCCGGAAGCCCCGCTGATTATCAGGGGCAGTCAGGATGAGCTGGTGCAAATGGTTCAAAATCTGATAGAAAATGGTATCCGCTATGGCCGGCCAGATGGCGAGGTATCTATCACCCTTACGCCGGAGATAAAATATCCCGCTGCCCCGAAAATGCGCTTTTGTTGTTTGGAAGTGCGCGATACAGGCGAGGGTATTGATAAAATGCATCTGCCCCGCCTGACCGAGCGATTTTACCGGGTAGATAAGGACAGATCGCGCACCAAAGGCGGCACCGGGCTGGGGCTGGCCATTGTCAAACATATCATTAGCCATCATCAGGGACATCTGGAAATCACTTCGGAAATGGGCGTAGGGTCGGTTTTTTGCGTCTATTTGCCCCTGTCATAAAACAGTCATATTTCTGGTTTAGTGACATAATTTATGAAGCAAAAAATTCTAGTAATTGAAGATGAGCAGGATATTCAAACCCTGCTGGAGTATAATTTGCAGCAAGCCGGTTATGAGGTGGTGGTTTGCGAAAATGGTGAAGACGGGCTATGGCTGGCCATTGAACATAAGCCTGATTTAATATTGCTGGACTGGATGTTGCCGCTTTTATCCGGCATAGAAGTGTTGCGCCAGCTCAGAAACCGAACAGATACCAGAGAGATCCCGGTGATGATGCTGACCGCCAGAGGCGAAGAAGGGGACAGGCTACGCGGCCTGGATGGCGGGGCAGATGATTATGTCACCAAACCTTTCAGCCCGGCAGAGCTGATAGCCCGGGTCAGAGCCATATTACGCCGCCATTCACGCGGATATGATGCCAAACTTACCGGCGGGGATATTGAGCTGGATTTGCAAACAAAGCGGGTTCTGAGAGGCGGTATATCTATTCATCTGGGGCCAACTGAATTCAAATTGCTGGAACATTTTATGCGCAATCAGGGCCGGGTCTATTCCCGTGATCAGCTGCTAGACAGCGTCTGGGGCGATAATGTCTATGTCGAAATGCGCACGGTTGATGTGCATATCCGAAGATTGCGCAAAGCGATAAACAGCACCGGCGGGCCGGATGTTATTCGAACGGTGCGCTCTATGGGGTATGCGTTTGATGCAAAGGCGTAATCTGTCAGGCTCATTTTTTTCTTGTTGCCAGATGTAATCACGATAGACTAGCCCTGATTGTTATGCCGTCCTGAAATTATAAAAAGCGTTACCTGCCTGTGAAATTTTCGCCAAACTCAACTTTCCGAGATACAAGATTATCTCTTTTTCTGCCATTTATTTTCGCGTTGGCGGGCTGTCAGCCTGTTATGGTGAACGGCCCGGTACTATCCCCGCCATCTGAACAGGTCGCCGCCGCACCGCCTGTCCAAATTCGCGAACAAATACCAGAGATTAAGAGCGATAGCGCTATAAAAGAAACCCCTGTGGAGACGCGCGAAGTGGCCAGCCAGACCATTGTGCCTGTTATACCAGAAACGCCGCCCGAAGCCCCGAAAATACCCGAGCCAGCAAAAGAGCCAGAGGTAACAGAGATTGATCCGCGCCTGTTTCTGGACAAGCCCATAGAGGATATTGCTGTGCTTTTGGGCGCTGCAGATTTTGCGCGTATCGAGGGCAAAATGGGGATCTGGCAATATCGCCAAACCCAATGTGTGGTGGATTTTTTCTTTTATCTGGAGAGCCCGGATACCCCCCCTGTCCAGCGCATCGCTGCCCTGGATATTCGAAACCGTATCATCGGCCAGCCGCTGGATGAAAAAAATTGCCGCGAAGCGCTTTATCAGCGCAAACTCTAGCCATCCGTCCGGCCTTAAAACTGCTTATCCTTATATAGGCAATATTCTGATATGGCACAGTTTGAACATTCCGGCTTGCGGGCTTTACAGATATATCGGCCATGTAAAATAAGCCAGTGATGCGCGCCTTTTTGAAATCGCCTCGGGACACGACGCAACAATTCTTTTTCCACCGCATCAGGCGTTTTTCCAGGTGCCATGCCGGTACGATTGCCGACCCGGAAAATATGCGTATCAACTGCTATGGTCGGGTGGCCAAAGGCTTCATTCAGGACAACATTTGCGGTTTTTCTGCCCACCCCTGGCAAGGCTTCGAGGGCAGCTCTATCTTCGGGGACGATACTGTTATGATTATCTATCAACATCCTTGATAGCCGGATGACATTTTCTGCCTTTGTATTAAACAGGCCGATGGTTTTAATATAGGATTTTACCCCCTCAACCCCCAGCGCGACCATTTTTTCCGGGGTATTGGCACGCTGAAATAATGGGCCTGTTGCCTTGTTTACGCTGACATCGGTGGCCTGGGCAGAAAGCGCGACCGCAACCAGCAATGTATAGGGGTCTTGAAAATGCAGCTCGGTGCGCGGGTCAGGTTCCCGTCTGGATAAACATTCAAACACCTTGTCGATATCAGATAAACGCATCTTACGCGGCATATCACCTACCCTTTTCCTGTTCAAAAATGAACTTATCTCAATAATAATAGCGTAAAACACGCAAGAAGCGAGGCACTATCTGCCAGCGTCCATAAAAGACAGGATAAGAGATGACGGCACAGACAGGCGCAGAACATAACCGGTTATGGTTTAACCAGCACGGCGATAGAAAAAAGGAAACCTATATCATCATGCTTTGGCCCTATCGGTCTTTATCCTTGAAAGGGTTTCGTATTTTCATGGCAATTCTGGCCAGCCTAATGAGTATCATCGCCACCGGATTTTATCTTTTGGGTGCCTGGCCTGTTATCGGGTTTTTAGGGGCAGAAATCCTGATTGTCTGGTTTGCGTTCAAGGTAAATTACCGGGCAGGACAATTGGTGGAAACAGTGGAAATTACCCCGCATTTTGTACAGATCACCCGAACAAACTGGCGCGGCCATGACAGCCAGCAAACCATTGAAAGCCCATGGGTGCATGCAGAGGTAACAAAAGAGGAAGAACATAAACCAAGATTGTTTTTACGCGCCCATAGCCAGAAAATGGAAATCGGCACTTTTATGCCGCCCGTGGAAAAAGCCTCTCTGGCAAAAGCGATAAATGAGGCGTTAAGGCGGGTACGTTTCGAACATACCGCCCCGGCTGAACCGCTAAATGATACGCCCCAAAAAATTACGCCCTGAAAAATTACGCCCTGAATATTACGCCCTGAATATTATGCCCTGAATATTATGCCCTGAAAAATATGCCCGGGGAAAATATACCCGGGGAAAATTACGTTCTGGAAAACCGGAAAACCGCTAGGCGCCCAGTACATCATCCATAGAATATAAGCCAGGCTTCTGCGTGGTTGCAAAGCGCGCCGCCGTTAGCGCGCCCCGTGCAAAGATAACGCGGCTGCTCGCACGGTGGGTAATTTCGATACGTTCTTGCTGGCCAAAAAAGGTAACGGTATGCTCGCCTGCCACATCGCCGCCGCGTAAAGCTGCAAAACCGATGGCCCCGGATTTACGCGCGCCGGTTATGCCATCGCGCCCGCTTTCCTTTTGTGTGTCCAGATCAATTTGCCGACCTTTGGCGGCGGCCTTGCCAAGAGCCAGAGCCGTTCCGGACGGGGCATCCACCTTTTGATTATGATGGGTTTCAACAATTTCAATATCCCAGTCCGCATCCAGCTGGCGGGCCACCTGTTCTACAATCTGGCCAAGCAGGGTGACGCCAACAGATGTGTTTGCACAATAAACAATCGGTATCTGGCGGGCAGCTTTTTCCAGCTGTTCTTCCTGTTCTGTACTCAGCCCGGTTGTGCCAACCACCATGGCCGTGCCAGATGCAACAGCGATTTCAATATGTTTCATAGTGGCTTCGGGGCGGGTAAAATCAATAATGACGCCGCCTGAACCGATGCCCAGAATTTTTTCATCTGCACTAATAGTGGCCGCACCGATGGTGTTGCCAATTGCGGGGCTTTGGGGATGCTCACTTGCAGCCAGAATATCAATATCCCTGGCCTCTGCGACCAGAGAGGCGATCATCTGACCCATTTTACCCGCTGCACCAGGCAAGGCGATATGGAGGGTTTGTTTCTCGGACATGCGGCTTACGCTCCTGATATAGCTATTTGGCGACTGTTACGACCAGAGCGTTTTTACCCGGTCAATAAAGCCTTTTGTCTGTGGGCTGGCATCCCCGGCTTCATCAAATTCCCGTAACAGATTAATTTGTTTTTTGCTGAGCTTGGTAGGGGTTTCAACAATAATTTCCACGATTTGATCGCCATGATTGCCGCCGCGCAATCCAGGCATCCCCTTGCCACGCATTCTGAATTTTCGCCCCGATTGTGTGCCTTTTTCAATTTGCAGGCGGGTCATCTTGCCGCCCAAAGTTGGCACATCAATCGTCCCGCCAAGGGCAGCCGTGACCATCGGCACAGGCACATCAATATAAAGATTGCTGCCATCACGTTCAAAAATTGGGTGCCCCGATACATTCACAAAAATATACAGATCGCCCGACGGCGCACCACGCAATCCAGCCTCGCCCTTGCCAGACAGGCGAATGCGCGTGCCTGTATCCACGCCTGCCGGAATATTTACCGACAGATTTTCCGATTTTTCGACCCTGCCCTGACCACGACAGGGGCTACAGGGGTTAGAGATAGTCTCGCCTGCCCCCTGACAAGCAGGACAGGTGCGCTCTACAGTGAAAAACCCTTGCTGGGCGCGTACCTTGCCCATACCGCCACAGCCCGAACAGGGAACAGGCTGGCTGCCTTTGGCTGCCCCGCTTCCCCCGCAGCTGTCACAGGTAGAAGAAATATTGGCCACAATATCTTTCTGGCAGCCGGTATAGGCTTCATCCAGATCAATGCTCAGATCATAGCGCAAATCTGCGCCATGCCGGGCTTGTTCTGACCGTCCGCGCCCGCCTGAAAATTCCGAGAACATCTGCTCAAAAATATCGGAAAAGCCGCCGCCGCCAAAACCAGCCCCGCCAAAGCCGCCGCCACCAAAACCGCCTCCCTGTTCAAAGGCGGCATGGCCCATCTGATCATAGGCGGCTCTTTTCTGGCTATCTTTTAAAACCTCATAGGCTTCGCTGGCTTCTTTAAAGCGTTCGCCAGCAGCCTCATCGCCGGCATTACGATCGGGGTGATTAGCCATTGCCAATTTGCGGTAAGCCGATTTAATAGCTTTTTCATCGGCATCCTTGCTGATCCCCAGCACTTCATAATAATCGCGTTTCGGCATATCTGGCTACGTTTCAATTCAACTTACAAACATCCTAAAAAAGACCCCTTTTTATTCAAAAGGGGGTCTTTTATCGAACTTTACGCTTTTTTGGCGTCCTGTTCATCATCCACTTCTTCAAAATCGGCATCGACAACCCCGTCATCGTCACTTGCCGTATTGCCAGCATCTGCTGATTCTGCTTCTGGATCCGCCTGATAGGCAGCTTCGCCCATCTTCATCATCGCTCCGGACAAGGTTTCAGCTTTTGCAGAAATCTCTGCGGCATCCTCGCCTTCCAGAGCTGTTTTCAGATCTGCAACAGCGGTTTCCACTTCGGCCTTTACCTCTGCATCGGCCTTATCCCCCACATCGGCAATCGTCTTTTCAGCGGTATGGACAAGGGCTTCGGCACGGTTGCGTGTTTCCACCTCTTCGCGCCGGGCTTTATCTTCTTCTGCATAGGTTTCAGCATCTTTTATCATCTGGTCAATCTCATTATCATCGAGACCGCCTGATGCTTTGATGCTAATCGCCTGTTCTTTACCGGTTGCCTTGTCCTTGGCACTTACCTTGACAATACCATTGGCATCGATATCAAAAGATACCTCAATTTGCGGCACGCCTCTGGCAGCAGCAGGAATACCTTCCAGATTGAACTGACCCAACATTTTATTATGTGCAGCCATTTCGCGCTCACCCTGATAAACCGAGATAGTTACCGCAGACTGATTATCGTCTGCTGTTGAAAAGACCTGGCTCTTTTTTGTCGGGATAGTGGTGTTGCGATCAATAAGGCGGGTAAAGACACCGCCCAATGTTTCAATCCCCAGAGATAGAGGCGTGACATCCAGCAACAGCACATCTTTTACATCGCCCGTTAACACACCTGCCTGAATAGCCGCACCAGAGGCAACCACCTCATCCGGGTTCACGCCGCGATGCGGCTCCTTGCCAAAGAATTTTTGTACGGTTTCGATGATTTTTGGCATTCGGGTCATACCGCCAACCAAAATCACCTCGTCAATCTCGGATGCAGAAACACCGGCATCTTTCAGCGCCTTTTTACATGGCTCCAGAGAGCGCTGAACCAGATTTTCAACCAGCTGTTCCAGCTTTGAGCGGCTCAGCTTTACATTCAGATGTTTTGGCCCTGACTGATCAGCGGTAATAAACGGCAGGTTAACTTCTGTCTGGGTCGCACTGGACAGTTCAATTTTGGCTTTTTCAGCAGCTTCTTTCAAACGCTGCAGTGCCATTTTGTCGGAACGTAAATCAATTCCCTGTTCGGTTTTAAACTGATCGGCCAGATAGTCGATAATCTGCTGGTCAAAATCTTCCCCGCCAAGGAATGTATCCCCATTGGTTGATTTTACCTCAAAGACCCCGTCCCCCACTTCCAGGACAGAAACGTCAAATGTCCCGCCGCCAAGGTCAAAAACCGCAATAATGCCGGATTCCTTTTTATCCAGGCCATAAGCAAGAGCAGCAGCTGTTGGCTCATTGATGATCCGCAAAACTTCCAGACCGGCAATTTTGCCTGCATCTTTTGTTGCCTGACGCTGGGCATCGTTGAAATAGGCTGGCACGGTGATAACAGCCTGATCAACACTTTCGCCCAGATAGGCTTCGGCATCTTCTTTTAGTTTACGCAAAATAAAGCTGGACATCTGGCTGGGTGAATAATCCTCGCCATCTACCGAAATCCATGCATCGCCATTTTTGGCCGGCTTTACTTCAAAAGGTACCAGTTCAGCAAACTCTTTCATCGCGGCATCATCTGCACGCCGGCCGATCAGGCGTTTGACCGCAAAGATGGTCTTTTCCGGATTGGTCACTGCCTGCCGCTTGGCAGACTGGCCGACCAGGCGCTCGCCATCATCTGCAAAGGCGATCATGGAAGGGGTCGTGCGTGTCCCTTCTGCATTTTCGATAACTTTTGCTGCTTTACCGTCCATTACGGCAACACAGGAATTTGTTGTTCCTAAATCAATTCCGATGACTTTGCCCATTTTACTGATCCTTCTTATCGTCATGCACCAGCATATCCGCTGGCGTCTTTCTTAACTGTTGCATATATAAGTGCTGTTTTTTCCTATACAAGAGGCGAGGCTATTTCTGCTTTATCCGCCTCTTTTTACAGGCACGCACCTTGCCGCCCGGGCTGTTTTTGCCCCCCCTGGCTGCTGGATATCTAACTATCCTTATCTGAAGCAGGGGCAGCTGTTTGTGCTGCCGGTTTTGAGACCCCCACCATCGCCGGGCGCAATAATCGGTCATGTAACATATAGCCAGATTGCACGACCTGAACGACCATGCCCGGTGCGACCTCATCGGTGGGTACTTCAAACATTGCCTGATGCAGATTGTAATCGAATTTCTCGCCCTCGGGGGTGAGTTTTGTGATCTGATGCCGCTCCAGAACAGAGGCAAATTCACGTGCCGACATCTCTACCCCGATAAGAATATTTTTCAAAGTTTCATCCATATCCTCTTTATTTTCAGGCATATGGGAAATCGCGGTCTCCAAATTATCAATAGAGGCCAGCAGGTCGCGTGCCAGCCCCAGCGCGCCATATTTTTTCGCAGCAGCCATATCGCGTTCGGTGCGTTTGCGCAGATTTTCATTATCGGCCATCACCCGCAAGAGCTGGTCTTTCAGCGCGTTGATATCTTCTGCTTCCTCGCTGTCATCTGCGCTCTCCGGCGCGTCAGCATCCGGTGATGGCATATCCAGATTTTCAGCCTCTGCTGCATCCAGATTTTCAGCCTCCATCTTTTGCTCTTCTGCATCCATCGCTGTTTCAGCATTCTTATCTTGTGTTTCTGCTGTCATTTTACGCCTATTTTAACCAGAGTTAATCTTGCATGATGAGGGGTATGTAAGTATCGATAGGCAAAATGCCAAGATGCACGATACAAGAAAGCCCTATTTTTACCGAAAAATTCCTTCTTCGCGGCATCGTTCCACTGTTTTCTCTGTTTTTGGGCTTTATCCAAATTTTACTTCTGGTTTATAAAGGTAAGGGATATGTACCGCCTGCACATTGCATGAAAAACAGCTTGTTGACCGCTGACAGGCACATGAAATGCTGGCAGGCACCTGAAATTAAGGCACAGCCATGGCTAAAATGCCCAAAAATGATAATCTGGTGATGGAATCCATTGAGGATCTGTTTCAGCAAGCCGATATAGTTTCGGAAAATCCCGCTTCTGGCCCAGCCCGCCTGAGCCGCGAGCAGGCAAGAAAAATACCGATTATTGGCGCGCGCCCGATTACGCTGGAAAAAGATACCCCGCCCGGTTCTGATATTTTGGTGCTGGCAGGGCAAAAACGCCCCCTATCAGAACAATCAGAGCCCTTTTTTTCTGCCCCCTCGGAAAAAGAGAAAGAGGCAAAACCCCATCTATCGGATGAGGCCGCTATTCAACCAGAATCAGAAGACCCGTTTCTGGCTATTCGTCAGGCGGTACTTTCTGCATCTGATAAAGACAGCACAGATACAGCACAGACTAGCCATCAGAAAGACGCCGGCCATCAGAAAGACGCCGGCCGTCAGATAAGTGATAGCCGTTTGGTCAATGTTGAGGATAAAAACGCAAATCCCCTTGGTGACCATAAATTTGCCGATCAAATTGCCCGGCTGATAGACAGGGAAATCGAGCTTCGCCTGAAAGCCCAGCTTTCTATCCTGACATTGGCAAACCATCCGGCAAAAGCGGCCACACAAGCGGAAAAACCGGAAAAAAAATCGCGTAAAACAGCCGCCAGAAAGCCTGCGCCCACAAAAGCAAAGGCAAAAAAAGCTGCAACCGGAAAAGTGGCAACCGGAAAAGTAGCCGTCCAAAAAAACCCCGCTAAGAAGGGGGCCGCAAAAAAAACCCCGAAAAAGCAGACAGCTGCTAGAAAAACACCGGCTAAAAAGACCGCCCGGACACAGAAAAAATCATGATGGGAAAGCGCGCAATGAGGCCGGAAACTTCAACAACAGAAGCAGAGCCAATGATCAAAATCGCCTGTCCGCATTGTCAGGTATTAGGCGAGATTCCAGCCATTGTTCTGCAAAATAGTGACTGGCCTATCGCCTGTCATCATTGCCATCAGCATTATTTTGCCCCGGTGGTAAGCGGGCCGGAAAAGCTGGCACGCCAAAAAAAGATCACCTGCTCAAGCTGCAAGACAACAGCCGAAATAGAATTCGAAAAATATAACGCTATTCTCGCGGTTGGTGCCGTGCTTTATTGTCCGGACTGTCACCATGATTTGCCGCTTTCCAAAGCAGGACAAAAGGCAAAAACCACCACCCCCTCGATAGAAACACTTTCACCGGAAAAGACAGAGGATAAAGCCGCTAAAGGGTCTGGCCGACCGGCATTTCCGGGCTGGCGCAGTGCGTTATTTTTGCTGTTTGCCGGTTTTGTGCTGGCCGCCCTGGCCATGATGGCCGCCCAGGAAGGGCTGATAGACCGTGTCTGGCTGGATAGATTATTATCCGGGCTGCCAGACAGGCACATCATCACCGATGGATTGCGCAACCTGTTTCCCCGACTATAATACTGGTTATAATACTAGTTATAATACTGGCCAAAATTTCTAGCCAAGCACCTTGGCGATTGT
>Ga0209654_1000514_pt1 | contig 37188 bp, 32 predicted proteins | sample SaaInl1SG_22_DNA_FD_184646 | JGI IMG/M metagenome (GOLD analysis project Ga0209654, IMG submission 184646) | Marine microbial communities from expanding oxygen minimum zones in the Saanich Inlet - ESP_161SG_22_DNA (SPAdes) (version 2) | ecosystem: Environmental > Aquatic > Marine > Intertidal... | reverse complement strand
TATATCAGGGAAGTTTTGTATTTTTGCAGTTCATATCGCGGGATAGAGCAGTAGGTAGCTCGTCGGGCTCATAACCCGAAGGTCGCTGGTTCGAGTCCAGCTCCCGCTACACAACGGGACAAATCTTTTTTCTGAGATTTGTCCCTTTTTTTATTTTCATGTTTTACTCTGTTAAATTGTGCTATTTTATGTAAAATGGGGTTAATATCAGCGGTTCGAACTTTTTTCTGCTGAAATTGAAATTTTTCTGGAAATATCGAACCAATTAATCGTCTCTTATAATCTATATCGCTTTTAATATATTGGTTTTCAATGTTTTGCATTGATTTCAGGCCGTTTTTGTACAAATTAAAAACCTCCTTTTTTTTCGAAAATTGAATTTGCCTATCCTTTACCTCACTTATTAAATTTTGAAGCTGTTTTTTGTGGTTTTGATATTCCTCTTTTGTGAGGTCTCCATTAATGTATAGTTCTTGTATCTTGAGTTTTTTAGCTTCTAGATTTTTAAGTTTCTCTCTGTGCTTTGGCCCTACCCCGTTTTGCTTGTCAATTTTATCAAATTCGTTTTTTATGATTTCAACAAGTAGTTCATATGAGCTATCATCTAAAGAAATTGACCGCAAAAAATATTGAAACCATAAATGGACATTCTCTTGTTTGAATCTAACATCACAAGGGGAAAAACAATGATAGTATGCGTACTTTTTATTTCTTCCAGTAGATAAGCTAGCTGAAAGGGGTTTATCACATTTTGGGCACATTAAAAAACCACGCAATGGGAAATTAGGGTTTGTTTTTTTATGATTTAATCCTTTTTGTTTGTTCCGTCCATTTAAAATGTCTTGTACTTTAGAATATAGTTCTCGGCTGATAATGGGCTCGTGAATTCCTTCTATAAACTGTTCTTTCTCCTCACGATATGGTTTTAGGTAAACAAGCCCACTGTACAAAGGATTACGAATCATATTTGAAAAAGCGGTCTTACTTGAATTATAGCCTTTGTCTTTTAGTTTTCTAAAAACTTCTCTAAGGTTATATACTCCAGTATCCATTAGTTCAAATGCTTCTTTAATAAAAGGCGCATCTCGATTTGGAATAAGAATAGGTTTGTTTGTAGAGTCTCTACCAACACTGTATCCTTTAGGTGGCGAACCCACATATCTACCCTCTTTAAAAGCTCTTCTTCTACCTGCAATAACATTTTGGGAGCGTCTGTGATTTTCAACTTCAGGAATAGATAAATACACAGCTAGCATCAGCCCCTGTTCGGGAATTGATAAATCGAGTGGTTGAGTGATTGCATTAACCTTTATTCCTAATTCAGTAAAAAGATTGATTTTATTATATGATTCAGCTGTATTTCTAGAAAATCGATCCCATTTTATAAATAACAATTCATCTATGCCCGTGTAATTCTTTTTACAATATTCAAGCAGCTTTTTAAACTCAGGCCTATTGAATGTTTTAGCTGAATGATCTTCCTTATAAATATGTAAAACATGCATACCATTGTCTCTAGAGTATTGCAAGAGTTTCTCCTCCTGGTCTCTTAAAGAAAAGCCTTTATTTGCTTGCTCGTCTGTTGAAACACGAACATACAGAATAACATTTTTCATATGCTTTGATTTAATAGATTGTTTATGATCATTTTAGCATAACCTTCTAAAAAGTTCTTGATATGTTCAACTTCTTTATCAGTTAATTTATTTTCTCTGTTTTTGTTTAATATAATTTTACAACGTTTGTTGGTTAACATGATTTTGATACACGTGCAATTCCTTTGCGTTTACAATAGGGTTGCTATTTATCAATCGATCTGATGTGTTCAGTATCATAATTTGTATTTTCTAGTATTTTCAAAGTTGACCACATTCCCGTCAACCGTTTGAATAACAATAGTTGAATAGTCCTTTTTCTTTATGTGATCCATGATTCTACTTTGGGCAGCCACTTTTTTTGTGGATTTAATCTCTAAGTGAGTGGGTTTAGATTTATTAAAGCGAATGGTAATGGATTTGAGGTCTTCATAATTTCTTCTTATCATTCTTAGCACCTTATCCTCCTCATCCGATAACATTGAAATTGACCTAGTTTCAAACTGATGTGACTCGCCATGGATAAATGGTTCAAATAATTTAAATAACGAAAAGCTAAAATGATCTTTATGAAATTTTTCTAAAAAATAATCTCCCATACCAGCTTTATTAAAATCCTTTAACAAACCATCATCAAAAACAAAGAAATCTTCCGGTGCGTCCCTATAAAAGAAAAAGTGATACTTATTTTTACGGGTGATGGTATATAAAACATACTTCTCAAAATCAGTTACGTAGGCTTCACTGTTATTGCATGAAGTCTCTAGTGCTTCATTAGATGCAACTTTTTTGTTGTAATAAGGCGAGAAATGCAATTTTCGGCCAAGTTTAGTCCTTATTGCTCTAATATCATCATAGGAAAAACCATAGCTATTTAAACCTTCAACCATCTTTATCCACACATACTGAATAAAGCTTATTGCTGTTTTTTTGTACTCCGATTTAACAGTGGCTAAACCCAAATCAATATCCAGTAAATCGTACTTCTCCCAGTTTAAAACATCAAAATACAATACATCAATTTTTGTTTTTAAAAATAGTGGGGTGTATATGTAATTAATCAAGCTATCTGGGTCTGCAGTCTTACCGAAATAAGGGTCTAAAACAAAAAAATCGTCCATATAGCAAAGAAACAAAAAATCAATTAAAATAAATAGTAGTAATACTGTTTATTATTGATTCTAAAAAAATTGATTATTTAATTAAATCAATAAAAATACCAATACAGGAAAAACAATAAAATTAGATTAATAATAATTTATTGTAAAAACAATTAATAATTATAAAAATTTGTTGTTGTAAACCAATTAAAAATTCAATTTAAAACAATGAAAGTCATTGAGATAAAAATTGATTGAATTTTAAAAAATTATTCTTGGAAATAATTTTTTGATTTTTAATCAAAAAACAATGAAGTTAAGCAATGAAAATCATTGTAAAACAATGGAGTTTTAAGATGTTTTTACAATATCATTTTTCCAATAAAATCAATTGTTGTCCCAATAAAATTTAATTTACATCGCATGCAAATAATTAATTAAAATTATTTATTATGTTTTATATTATCTTACTAAATTTAAAAGGATTTTTTTTATTAACTCAACATTTCTGAAAAATTTAAATACTACATACCTAGACAATGCCTCAACCACTAAAGTTGATGAGCGTGTGCTATCTGAAATGCTACCGTATTTTACTGAATTTTATGGAAATGCTTCAAGTAATCACTCATTTGGAATAAAAGCTAAAGATGCAATAGAAAAAGCTAGAACTCAGATTTCAAACATTATAAATTGTAACGAAAAAGAAATCATTTTTACTTCTGGTGCAACAGAATCAATTAATTTCGGGATTAAGGGTTATTTAGAGGCAAACTCTGATAAGGGTAATCACATAATAACAGTTAAAACTGAACACAAAGCTGTCTTAGCCACCTGTGAGTATTTAGAAACCAAGGGTTACGAAGTTACTTATTTAGACGTTGACAATAATGGATTAATTTCATTAGAAGATTTAAGGTCGTGTATTACTGATAATACATTACTTGTTTGTGTTATGTATGTTAACAATGAAACAGGTGTTATTCAACCTATTGAAGAAATTGGGCAAATCACAAGAGAAAACAACATTGCCTTTTTGTGTGACGCAACGCAAGCAGTGGGAAAAATTGATGTAGATATAGAACGTGACAATATAGATATGTTATGTTTTTCTGCTCACAAATTGAAAGGCCCAAAAGGTATTGGAGTATTATCCAAAAAAGCTAGTATTAAACTCACCCCATTACTCCATGGTGGTGGACAAGAAAAAGGATTAAGAGGCGGAACTTACAATACACCTTTGGTCGTTGGATTGGGAAAAGCCTGTGAGTTAGCTCTAAGTGAGTTTAAAAGTAACGCTACCAGCCTACTGAAAAAAAGAGCAGAGTTAAAAGAGTATTATGAAACTAACAATATTGGCTTTGTTAATTTTCAAGAAGTGGCAACAGCACCTCATATATTAAGTATTACACTTAAAAACAGAGAGGCAGAAGAATATTTAATGCTCAAAAGCAAAGAATTTGTTGCTTCTACTGGTAGTGCTTGCAATGCTGAAATTATAGAGATCTCTCATGTATTGAGGGCTATAGGAATAACAAACAACCAAACTATACGCATTTCTATATGAAGCTAAGCCCACACAATAAACTAATTAAAAAACTCATTGACCAAGGTTTATCTGACAGAGAAATAAAAACTGAAATCAGGAAAGTTTTCAATATGTCCTTTAAAATTTCAGATATTCAAAATAAAAGAACTAGTGAGCTTGCTAGTCTAATAAAACATTTTGGGGAGGATTCTATAGAACTTCTATATCCAATTTTGTATGAGGGATTTCCAGAAAGGAATCAGATTATAGATAAATTAGATCAAATAATAAATTACTTACTTGATGCTGTCAATAATCTTAATGGATTCCCTTCAGAAAATATTTTAATTGACTTACTATTAGTATTTGAAAATAAATTAAACACCTCTAAACATGACGCATTTTTGTATCATTTAATATACAAATACAAAAAACAAAAAAAACAAACTATTGAGGATAGCTTATATGTTGTCCAATTAAAAGAATTAATAATAAATCCATTTAAAAATTACTTTAGTTTGAGTAATATGAATATGGGACATATCTCATTTAAGGACGACAGTGCTGAATTTGATAAAATTATTAGAGAGGTTTGTAGGGATAATATTATTACGGTAAATGAAAAAATATATATTGAGGAGAAGGCATCGGAATATTTTATTGACCCAGAAAAACTTAAACGATATTTAGATAATCCGTTTTTTGGATATGAATCATTTAAAATATTCATTGATCAAATATGTGAAGATGGTATAATAACAGTAACTGAAAGAGAATATATTGTTGAAAAAGCAAAGCAATATAATGTTTCGGAAGCTAAAATGGAGGAAATGATAAATATTGGTTTAGTGCGTTCTTCATTACTTAAAAAACTAAGTAAATCTGAAGAGTTTTATGAAATTGTACTTACATACTTAGTTTCACACTCATTTGATATAAAAAGTACAAAAAATATAATTTTTGAGGCTATACAACACGGTCGTTTTAACAAAAAAGACGATATTTTGTCAATTCATTTTATTGTAATCCAGGATCTAAGACAAAAACTCTCGGCTAAATTCAATAGTCTGTCAGGATGGGACAACATAAAACAACTTCTTGAAAAACTTAATATTAGTTTCATTGATAACGAAAAGGCTTTATCTATTTACAATAACTATGAGACTGAACAAAGTAAACTAACAATAGAACAAAAAAAATTATCATTTGATACTATTCAAGAAAAAATTTATGTTGATAGTTTAAAAATTGAAGATGTAGAGATTAAAAAAAGCAACAAACTTGCCAGGCCATTCGATGTAAAATTTTTAGGCTCAAAAATATGTATTGAATACAGTGATGAAATTGACGAAATTATTCTAGTAAAAGCACTTTCTGTTTTTTATTTGAAAAATTCAAAAACTATAAGTAAAACAAATTTATTAAAGCAATTAAATAGAATTTTAGAACAATTATTAAATGAACGAAATTAAACAACTTGTTTCTGGAATTCCAGATGGAAAAAAAATAGAAGCTCTAGGCAGTCTATATTTTAAAGGACTGACTAATTATTATGATGCTTTTGGGGATGACGAAATTGACCTTGACGAGCTAGTTGTAAAAAACTTTAAAAGCTTAATTCAAAGAGATGATATAATAGGTGATATAATCCTTTTTGCTTCAGACAAAATTAAATCTATCACAAATTATCCAGCAGATCCCACTTTAAGTGATAAAAATAATATCAAAACACATCTTATCGATTATTTTGAAATTACTTTTGAAGAAGATGTAACAGAACCACGAAACATTGAAGAAGAGTCTAATTGCCAAGTTAAATTACATGATTTTCAAGATAGAATAAGACGAAAAGTGATCAATCTTATTTTTAATAATCAAAAAAGATTTCTAATTCATATGCCAACAGGTTCAGGAAAAACAAGAACTGCTGCGGAAATATTGATTGATTTTATTAGATTATCCTCAAGTCGAGCTCTACTTAATGATAAATTAAAAATCCTTTGGATAGCTCAATCAAGCGAATTATGCTTTCAAGCCTATGAAACAGTTAAATGGCTGTTTGAACAAAAAGGAACACAAGACATTAAAATCGGCCATTTTTATGATAGTCAAACATTATCGGAGGGTATAGAAAATGAACCAGCCATTATATTTTGTGGAATACAACAATTATTACTTCATTACAAAGAGCCTATCTGGCAACAAATAAAGAATGATAATTACCTAGTTGTTGTTGATGAAGCGCATAGATCTGTTGCTAAACAATGGGTGCAAGCGCTTGACAATTTTGTATCCAATTCAAGCGTATACTTGTTAGGCCTTACAGCTACACCTGGCATAGGGCTTAGTAATGATGACAGAAGCTACTCTTTATCTACGTACTACCACAGTAATAAAATATCTATAACTGATGAAAAATATACTGAGATTCCTAATCCAATTTCTCATTTGGTTGAAAGAGAATTCTTGGCGAAAATAAACAGAATAGATATTGATTCAGAAATAGTTTCTCCAGACAATGCAACTGAAATAGATGGTGAATTTAAATTCACAAAAAAAACATTAAAATATTTAAGCACACAAGCATCCAGAAACTCTTCAATACTCAACATTATTAAAAATAATCACCAAGACAATAAAATATTAGTTTTTACTTGTGGCTTAGAACATAATAGAATTTTAAAAACTCTCCTAACAGAAGCTGGAATAGTGTCGGAAACAGTAGACCAAGGGACTAATAACAGAAATTCAATCATCAATAGATTTAAAGATGGTAATCTCAATATACTTCTAAATTTTGGTGTATTAACCACAGGATTTGATGCTCCAAAAACAAATATTTGTATTATTGCGAGACCTATTTCATCCATTGTAATGTATTCACAAATGGTAGGTAGAATTTTAAGGGGCCCTAAGAATACAGGTAATTACGAGAACACACTTTACACAATAAAAGATAACTTAGGACATGGTGGCTATGATGACCTGTTCAACTCATTTAATGATTTTTATAAATAATAAACTATGACTACAAATAGAAAAAGACCTCTAATGGGGGTAGATAATATTTTACAGATGCAGGATAATGGTTATAAAAGTTCCGTTTCTGCCATTTCTGAAATAATTGACAATAGTATACAGGCTAATGCTAAAACCATTGATGTTGTAATTATTAGAAACACAACTCGAAGCAAAAACGAAATAGATGAATTACTCATTATCGATGATGGTGATGGCATGAATATGGAAGTTTTTGACAAGGCGCTACAGATGAGTTCAGGCACAAGAGGTACAGCAAAAAGTGGCCTTGGAAAATATGGGCAAGGACTACCCAATGCCTCAATATCTCAAACAAAGAGAGTTGAGGTTTATACATATCAAAACAATAAGATACTTTTTAATCATATTGACCTTGATGAAATACATGAAAGTGGTGAGGCATATTTACCAGATGCAGAATCTGTGAGTAAAATTGATATTCCGTTGTTTAAGATTGGTAAAATAAAAGCTAACAAAACAGGAACTATTGTTCGTTGGTGCACCCCCAATAAAATTAGACCAAAAACAGCTAAGGTTTTAAGTGAACATATAGAAATGTTGGCGGGAAGAATATTCAGATACTTTTTGAATGGATACGATGATGGAATTAATGGAATACGGAAATGTAAAATAAATGTACTTGTTTATGATTACAATGGTTCTAATTATGAAATAAATCTAAACCAATCTAGAAAAGAAATTTTACCGTTTGATCCAATGTTTCTAATGGAAAATACGCAGATGAATAGCTTATTTCCAAAAAACTTACATCCAACAAGCGATAAATGGCCTCACTCGACAACAAAAATTTTCGAAGTTGACTATAATGGTAAAAAAGAAAAATCAAAGGTGGAGATTATATTTTCATACTGCAGAAGAGAAGAAAGAGAAAAACATGGAAGAAATGCAGGAAGCGCTCCTTTTGGAAAAAAATATCTAAAAAGAAATTTATTTGGCTCTACAGGTTATGATAACATATCAATAGTAAGATCCGGAAGAGAAATAGATGCAGGTAATTATGGGTTTTTGGGTGATATTAGTGATAATACGGAAAGATTTTGGTCTGCTGAAATTCATATTGAACCCATCATCGATTCTATTGTTGGGGTCGATAATAAAAAACAACAGGCCTCAGAAATTAAATTTTTAGACTCAGAATTATTTAGTGATGAAGACACTCATGAAATTCTAATATGGATATCATCATTTACTGATGAGAATAGAAAAGAAGTTAAGAAAAAAATGAAATTATTAGACATAGATAGTCCTGATGGAACTGACGGTGATGGTGAAGGAAACCCAGCTCTACCCCCTGGCGGTCAATCTGAGCCTGGGGAACCTGGAACTGAGGACGATATCGATGCTATTGAATTAAAAAAAATAAAAAAAGAGTTTTTCAACTGGATTAAAGAAAGATATGATAATCTAAAAGATTCAGAAATCACTAAAATGGTAGACTATGCCTTAAGTATAAGAGATAATCATATTTTTATTAAATCAGATTTAGGGGATTCCGCACTTTACAGTTACAGTGTGTTTGGGACTAAGGTACTTATAGAAATAAACTATACACACAGTTTCTACGAGAGGTTTATGAAACAATTTGAACAGGATCCAACACAAGAAAAATCACTCAGGTCTTTAAGATTATTAATAGGTTCTTTGATAAATGCTGAAATACTTAATAAAACACAAGAGAAATCTTTACTAAAAGATAGACGTAACTTGAAAAGTAGAATGGCCGAGTCTTTAGACGATTATATAGATGACCTCTATAGTAGTTAGAAAACTATATAATAGAATCTAAAACATACAACTTATGTCTTGCACGAGAAGCTTCTGTATAAAGCTTCTCGTGTTTTTGTTCTAAAGGTATTTTATCTGCATCTACAATAAAAACAATATCTGCCTCTAAGCCTTTAAAAGTATTAATAGTCGTATAGTTTACAGCATCTCTTTGAAAACGACCTTTGTTATCTAAGGCTTTAATTTCTAGTTTTCCTGCTTTTGTAGTAGCGCCCAAACAACTGTCTGCTTTACTAGAATTAAGCAATACAAGTATTTGCTCTGGGCTTATACCCTGCTCTCTTGTTAACGATTTAATTTCATCAAGCACATACTTTTGTTGCTCAGTTTGATTTTTAAAACTTTTAAGAACTACCTCCTCACCCTCTGGACTTTTATCAAAAGTCTTAATGTCTTTAGAAATAGCCTGCGATAAATAGTTTACTATTGTTTTTGTATTCCGGCAGTTCTCTGGTAAATTATACTTTATAAAGGTGTCTTCATTAGGAATTTTGGTGTAGTGCCCGAAAATATCCTGCATTTGATCCATAAATATATGTTTGCTGGCGTCATTGTTTCCTAAGCTAAAAATTAACTCGAACCAAAGTTCTTTAAAATCTTGTCCTTCATCAATGATAATAGCATCAAATTTATCTTGATAAAAAGGAAGGCACCCTTCTAATTTTACTGGCACGTCCAATTCCCAAAAATCTTCTGATGAGCTGTTTTCTTTCCACCAGCTTGTGTCATAGAGGGTAATAATTTTCCTTGCAAAAGAATGAAATGTAGCTACCTCAATACCTGTTTCATTTCTGTCAAAATCGTAGCGTATTTTATTTGCTAGGGTTCTATTAAAACATAAAAAAAGCACCTTTTTCTTAGTATCAAGTAAATCTTTTGCCAGCGTTTTGGCAATAATTGTTTTACCAGAACCTGCAGGCCCTGTTGTAATGATGTTTTTATTACCCTTTAAGCGATTAAATACATCTATTTGAGTATTTGTTAGTTCAATAAAATTACGCTCGTTATACTTAACCCTTGTGCTTAATACTTGAACAAAACCTATATCTCTAAGTAATTGGGTTTTAAACTTATTATACATCCAGCGTCTAGCGCCCTGTCTATGTGAATTTTGTTTTTTAATAAAACTAAATAGAAAATCTAATGCTTTATCGACATGTAATAACCCTAATTGATCTATAATTTGGCTTGAGTCTATTGAGGTAGGTAAGGCCTGACTACTTAGTTCTCCATCGGGAAAACACAAACCCCATCCTATTGCCATGTCACCAATTAATTCCGAAAATCCTTTGATAAGAGCATGTGAAGCCGATGACGCTTGTGAATCAGGCCTTTTAGACATGATTCTTGAATTCTGAGTCCATTCATCTCTCGATCCTGAATAGTTAATCATACCCCCTTTAACCTCTAAACAAATGATTGCTTTTTCAGGAATTGCAATGATAAAATCTACTTCATACTCTGGTTTTTTACCTACACCATCTGTTACAAATTTTCTAGAATAAAAAACATCATAGCTATCTGAAATTCTCTTTAATTGGTCAAATACTTTTTTTTCAGCAATTTCATTTTTTCTATCTTCGGGGAAGAATTTAGGATAAATCATATATTGGTGTTTTGTAATTCGAATATATCATAATCGTTTTAAAATTAAGTTATGCTGCTTAGAAGTGGTGAAAATTTATTTGAAAATGCTAAACGCTTTGTAGACGAAAATAGAGAAGTCACTATATTCTCTGCCTACCTTAAACTAGACGTATTAAAAAAATTAAATGAATCTAACCACGTAAAACAGGTAATCGTACGTTGGGAAATTGAGGATTTATACAAAAAGGTAAGCGATATTGAATTACACAATTATTGTTTGGAAAAAAATATCGGTTTATACCGAAACACTCGAATACACCTTAAGGCATTTTGGAATAATAATAATAAGATTTTATATGGATCGGCAAATGTATCAAAAAGAGGTATCAGTGAAATAGGAAATTATAATTTTGAATTAAACGGCATCCTGGAATCAATTACTGTCGAGGATCAATGTTACCTAAATAAAATTATACTAAACAGCGAATATGTGACCGAGGAGTTATACAATACACTGAAAACTTTCATAGAATCCTTAGATATCCCAAATGTGTCATTCCCAAAATTACCGACGCCACCTCCAACTGTTGATTATTTTTTAATCAATCAACTTCCAATGACTTCATCTCCTGAATTGTTATTTGACCTTTACAAAAATAAATATGAAGACCATATTGAGGCAAGCTATGCTGCACACGATTTTGAATTGTATAATATTCCTACAAATATCAATGAAACTGATTTTTTTAATTTTTTAAAATTAACTTTTAATCAACACCCTTTTATTATGTCATTTAAATCGGCTATTAAAACTGCCATAAACGAAAGGAATCCAGAAAGAAATTCTAGTATGCAATTTGGAGCTGTAAGGCAATGGTTTTCAAATAACACGACTACTGTACCAACCCCTAGAAGTTTTGAATTGAATAGTTATGTAAAAGTTCTTTATGCATGGATTTGTTATTTCGACGAAAGCTATTCCTGGAACATTCCAGGTGAAAGAAGTGAAGTGATTTATTTTAAAAAATAACACTATGATCAATCTTTTTATTTTTTAATATATAATCAGTAATTTATTCATACAGAATATGGGTTTAATATGTAAAATACTTGTAAAAGTCATTTTTTGCATCATTACATTCCACCCCCCTGTTGCTAATTTCTGCATATTCCCACGCTTTTTCAAGGTCTATATTTTTATAAGTATTGCTATTAAATTCGATAAGCTTGCCCTCCAAAACTAATAGTAAACTTCCATTATAGTATTTTTTTAAATCTTCAGGACATTCACAATTAATAAAATAAATTTCAACGAGTGTAATAGGTCTTGAGTACTCAGTTTCCGAGTTAAATTCTGCATATACAGCTATCTCATTTTTAGTAAGACTCTTTAAAAACAAAAACGCCTCGTCTACATCACTGCCTAAATCAACATAATTTTCGTCCTCAAAAAAATCAATATTGCTGTCGGATTCCTCAATTAGATGCTCAAGCTTTTCGAGACTTATCTCTAATTTCATATTATCGCCTCCAATTTCTATTGTAATATTTTTCATTTGTATGTGGGTTTTCGGCAAATTAAATAAAAATAGTATGAATTCAGGTTCGATCACAGATAAAACAACAGTAGATGGAAAAACTAAAAAAAAAATTCAAAGGTGCTATAGAGTTTAGTGTAACCATAAATGTCTCCGAAGAAATGTATGGTTCTTTTAAAGTAATTGATGAGAATGGGAAATGTTATAGCCCCAAAGATAATAAAGGCTTAAGAGTTGATAATTCTGAATATCTTTATGATGATAGTTACGGCTTTAGTGGAGGAAGAGAATGGAATAAATGAAAAGTCCTGATGTTTCTTATAAAATAATTTTCTATTTTTAATTAAATTTTAAAAATGGATATAGAATTAGTAAAGAAACATTTTGGAGTTGAATTTGTAGATACTTATTCAAAAGGGTTAGACTATTATGTTTATGAAGAAACAACAGCAGATGGTTACTCAATATGGGTTGCTACTTCAACTCCAAATAATGTAAGCATAAATGATGATGTTTATTATTACGATAGTGATGTAGCTTGTAGTGTAGCAGAAGCTATAAAAGATGGGGCTAAAAAAATATATTGCGAAGATATACCTGGAATTGAAATATTTGAAGAAATTGCAAATGAATTAATAGATGATATAAAGTAGCTTTATATTTAAAAAATAATCCATCATAAAAATCGAAATATAGAGGCATTTCCCCCCTTTTTATTTTAAATAGCAGCTCATTATTTTTAAAATTTTTTTCTATTTCCCTGAGATCAACCCAATTTGAGAGTATTGAAGATACACCTTCAAGCAAAAGTGTCTTGTCTACTTTTTTTCTTTATAAAGGATTTTTATATTTTTTCTCTCCAATTTCATAAAAGAAATATTAGCCTATATAAAACAACTTGCACAACCTTCTCCTTCTGCTTCAAGTATATCGTCTTTCCAAGATTGTCCAGTTCGTAGATTATTCTTTTTTCTTTGCATTCTTAAATAATGTTCTTTTTTGATCGAAGCAACTCTTTCTGGTTTTTTTAATTCCTCAAGAGACTCTTCCATCCAAGTATACCCCTCCTTCTCATAGGTTATTGCCTTTTCGAATAATTTCGGGTGTTGTTCCAACAACCAAACCCATTCAATTTTCTGTTGGTAAAAACAAAAAAAGCAACCGGACCTACTTCTTGAATATGTCCCTTTTTTAACCTCACCGTTAATTTCAACTTGATACTCAATTGGCTTATAATATGCAGGAACACCAACTCCTGATTCCTCAAGAATTTTAAAAACATCACTTAAACCAATAATTTCATCATTTTCAATTAAAGGAAACTCGTCTAATTTACCAATTGGATAGTCCGTTGTTTTTAAAAACTCAAATACAATTTTGTTAAACAACTTTAAATCCACATCCATCAATGCATTTAATTTTTGTGTTTGTGTAAATTTTGGAGAAATTGGTTGTTCAACATATTGTAAAGCATTATTTAAAATTAATTCATTTGAATTATCCTTATAGTACTGGCAGACCTGCTTAATATTTGAATTTAATAATAGTTTTTTTATGACATCCTCGCTCCATATGTTTTTTCTAAATGGAAAAATAGTTTGTATATTTTCTCTTTTAGATATATAACCTTCCCTGTTTTCATCACCACGAATACCTACGTAAGATATTGTTGGCTGATTACCAACATACTTCTCAAAAGGCTGTAACTTCATTTTATTAGTGCACCATCTCGAAGTTGCTGATGGTAAATAGCCGCCGTAAATAGCCAAAAAATGATCAAAAGGATTTTTCATTGGGGAATTGTCTTCATCCATTGATTTATACAGTTCTATGTCTTTTCCAAGAACAGAATTTAAACGTCCTATTAAGTCGTAGGTCTCCCTCAACTCTTTTCCTGTATCACAAGTGTAATATTCTATGTCGAGTTCTGGATACATTTGACTCATATAAATCGATAAAGCAGCACTATCCTTCCCTCCTGAAATCCCTAATAAATGTTTTACTTGATCCATATTAAATATTCATTTCATTTGATAACAACTCCGCTAAAAGCTCTTTTCTTTTTTGTTGGTCTAAACTACTTATCGTTTTAGTAATTTCATTTTTGAGTGTTGTGAATTTGTTAGAAGCTTTAGATTTTATAATGGCTGTGTCATCAACAAAATCCCCATTTTCTCTGAAAAATCCAAATGAAATTAATTTTTCATTATTTGAGTTTGAATTAAAATTGTGAATTTTTCCTGCCTTTATTAATCCTAAAGATAGGTCTTTGATGTTATTCATTAATAATGGCTCCTCTTCATCTAACAACTCATCAATACTTTTACCACCCAAAGCAACATCAGCTACTGATTTTATCCAACTCGCTCTATCGTCTAGAGGGGAAACAAGTCTTTTATAAAAAATATTTTGAGCTTTCCCTAAAAGCAATGAGTTTACATCGAGTGTTTTAGAAATAATTTCTGATTTATAAATATTAAAATCAATTGAAGAACAGTAAAAGGAATCTATAATTTGCTGTTCAATTCTATTTAATAATTCATCATATGAATTTCTTATTTCTCTAATAGCTACTTGAATGTGATTAGTAAAAGATGCCAAGACCTCGATATCTTCTTTAATTGAAAGTGAGTGAAACCCTAAAGCAGATGGAAATAAATTAAACAAAGCATCTTCGGGGTCTTTTGCAGCTGATATAGCTTCTCTTAGTTTAATAGCTTGATTAGACAGTTTATTCGTTTTTAAAGAATACTTTTTTAACCCTCTTTCAAATTTTAGAAAATTTCCGAAAATAGATAAAAAAGTTGATTTTGTGCCATTAATCCCAGAGTTCCCTATTTGAACAAGCTCTTTATAACTTTCAAGTAAATTAACCTTCAGACCACTAACATCATAACTCTTAATTAAAAAATTATGTGGATTTTTGTGTATTAAATCAATTGTATCTTCTGTTATAAATGGCACAAACCCACCATCTATATGGAATAAAGCAAAATCTTCTTTTTTAGAAATTAAAAATATTGGAATCCAAAAATCAGTAAGTCCTTTTTTCAGCTTATAAGGAGGGGAATCTAATAGTTCATAAAGTTCAAATAAATTTCTTTTGTTGGATAAAGATGATTTGAGAAACTCAATAGAAAAATCCCATAATTGAAGTAAATTAGAATCATCTCCAGGTCTATTTAACTCGTAATAACCAAGTTTAGTATTTTTCTGATGTATTCCTGATTGCTTTAAAAGACTAATATATATTGCCTTTTGAGGAGGGAATTTTGCTTTTTCAAAACCTAAATCTTCAAGATGTTCGTTGGACAATAAAGCTCTAATTAGATGTTTTCTTGCAGTACTAATTGGAGTGCTCAAAAACTGTTTGTTAATTAATTCATTATTGAATTTAGGAGTAAGTTTATATAATTTATAACAGATCTCTGTCAACCATTCATACAGACTATACTTACTTTGAATTGTTTGCTTTTTACCGCAATTAATCCAAATGTTTTTATCATTGTTGAATAGCTTATTAATGACTAAATTTTCTAATTGTTGTAAATGAAACTGCCTCTCATCAGTCAATAGCTTAACAGCATTAATATCTTGTTGGTGATCAATTAAAAGTTTATCATATTTTAGAATCATTAAAAGTTCTTCCTTAATTTGTAGAGAATTCTTATAGAGTACAAAAATGTTTGATGGTGTGTTTTTAGATTTTTTAATTATCTCAGATGATTTAACCTCATCAAAAACCAAATTTATGTAGCCATCAATTACTCCCTCAGCAGTACTAACGAAATTAAAATCATCAAAAATTTTATATTCAAAAAACCGTCTTGTCCCTGTTTCATATGAATATCTTTTTACTAATAGAACAGGAAGTTCTACTAGATTTTGAATTTCATTAGCTATTGAAAAATCTTGATTTATTTCCTTATTTACTCTAATTAATTCTTGCTCTAAATCTAAATCTGTCCCTTCAAGAAAATTTATTTTATTACTGTGTTTATAGAATCTTATTATCCCTGAAGTCTCGAGTTTTTTGAGAATTTGACTTACATCAAATTTTCTTGTTAAGTTGAAATATTCAATTATGAATTTACTGTCAAAGCATCCTCCAGCCTTTGAAAATATATTTACTAAACCAATAGTCTTTATAACATCAGAAGCTATTAAAAAGTTATCCTCGAAAAGTAGTTCTGCTCTTTCAAGAGCTCGGAAAGTAGTTAGCCATTGTGCTCTATGAGGATTGTCACCACTGTTAATTTCAGTCGCCAATGAATTTATTAAATAATCATAAACGTTAGATACTGAAAAAAAAGACTTGTTAATTTTTTTTATGGACAAATCAGTATCATCATTCAAAAAAGAAAATAAGGACCGTTCATTTTGACCATAACGCTGTAATGAATTCACCAATATATTTGAAGAAAGCCAATCCAAAGGAAATAGCGAATTACTTAAGTTTTCATTTATAATTTTATTGTGGCTTACTAATTTTGATGATTGAATTAGTGCTGTAAGTTTTTTAAAGTTTTGTTTGAGCTGGTTTGGAATTAAAAGCTCTTTAAGTTTTTTACTTGCAAAATAAATTAACTGCTCAACAGGCTCATTAAAAGTTAAATCAATAAATCTTCCCTTAATTTTTTCCCACTCAAGTTTATCTTGACTAGATAAGTTTTTACCATAACTAGCGAAATTTTGGTGTAAAGTTATAATGAAATATGTTTCATTTGTATCATTATTAGCCCACTCAGAAATCTGCTGTATCAAAAACAGTTCATCATTTGATTTTATTTTAGATGCATGCTCTAAAAACTTACCAAATTCATCTACAATTAAGACAATACCTTTATTGTTTTTTAAGGCCTTTAGTCTTCTTTTCTCTAATGCATTAATTAGCTCGGAGCTGTCGTAAGGAATTTTTAACTTAAGATTCTTAGACAAAGAATCAAGCAAAGAATTATTTTCTCCAACAATTTTAATAAAATCAAAATCGGCAACTCTTTCTTTATCTGAGTTAAGATTATTAAAGAATAATTTATCCTTTTTTAGGTTTTTTTCAAGAGCCCATAGAAATGTAGACTTTCCGGTTCCGTAATTTCCTATTAAACAAAATGATTTATTTGCACCAAAATTATTTATAAAGATTCTATCAAAAATCTCTTTTGTGTTAGGAGTAACTACATAATCAATTTGTTTAGAATCATCTCTAATTATATTTGTAGATATATTATTGCTGTAACTCATAATGTTTTTTCAAAAAATCAATTTTTGAATTTTGATTTATATTTTTAAATTGAATTTGTTTAACGCCTGCATCATCCTTAAAAACAAACTCAGAGTAACTTTGACATAAATTATCGATTATTAATTCTAAACCTTCATTTGATAGGCAAAAATAATTCCCGATTGATTGTTTAATTTTCTCATAACTCACAGAAGATTCTAAACTGAATTCATCAATTAAACAGTATGCAAAAATCTCAACTGAAATACTTTGCTGTCTATCTTTATTAACTCTGTATATTGATTGGTTCAAGCTGTTCTTTCTCCCAGTATCAGATATTAGATTTAAACTTATTAAAGGTGCACTAAAATCATCTTCGATAGTTTTTTCATTTTTTGAAGGAGGAATATATGTTCTTATAAAAACTTTATAATCACTATTTAAAGTTTTTCCTACAACAAGTTTTTGATGTCTACTTAATAGTTGCCTATTGATAAAATTAATAATTTGATGTTCGGTAAAATCAAGTGTTGCCTTGTCTGAAAAATAAGTTGAAAAAATTAGCTTGTAAATTGAGGAATAATTAGTCTTGCATAAGTAATAATGAAGCAACCACAGTGTCCCCTCATTCTCAAGGTATGAGTCAAATTTTTCTTCAAGAAACAAAAGTTTTGATAACTTACTTATCTCGTTTTTGTTATTAATTAAACCGAAGGACTTTAACCAATGATTAATCGATCTAACCATATTCTTACCCACTCCTAAAATAGGAATAGCTTCGTTTTTTTTAAAAATATCTATAGATCCTTGATTTTCAATTAGTTGAACTCCTTTTAACAACCACTGTTCCTTACAATGAAATGTATCGTGACCGGAAAATCTTAAAAGGTTTTCATCTGAATTAATCATGTTTTAAATTAATTTTACCTAATTGCAATTTAATGAATTGGATGAATTCATCCATATGAAATATATACTTTTTTTATAATTTGATGAACATGAATATAAGTAATTGATTGTCATTAGTTTATATGCAATTATTTAATTTAAATAACCTTTTTTGAAATTAATTCTACTTTAAAATTATCAAGTTTTTCAGGCTTACTTGGATTACTAAATGGTGAACTGGCGTGTATTTGCTCCGCACACATATGAATAATAGCTGCAGTTGTATACATACCAATAGGAAAACCGTGCTGATCGAATGTCACTTTAAAGACGAGTTCTCCACTTAGAGCAACACTCATTCTTCCTCATCTTTAAAATAGCCATAACGGTCTACCATCATTTGACGGTAAAGCGAAAGACTTTCCCTGTCATTGAGATTGAAAATAGATTCTTCTTTGAAGAATTTGACTTGTATTTGCTTTGTTTTTTTCATTGTTTTACAATTTAAGTTTGACATAAATTGCAACAAGAAAGGATGTGGATGACTCGTTAATTTTGGAGAGTTCCCGCATTCTAAACCACCGTGCTTCGAGTAAGTCGGTTGGTACGCTTGAAGCGTTCCTGATGCATTACAAATATAAAGAAATTAAATATCTTTAAGAGATGACTTTAAAAGTAATTAAATATAAAAACTATGGATGCCAAATGACATCAGTAGATGACCAGCACAAATTTTACTTTTCATTTTATGAACTAAGCAATGGAAAAATTATAGAATTAATGTTGTCTCAATTCGATAATGAAGATATAAGTACGGCCCAATGTGATTTATTTTACACAAAATCTAGACTAAAAAATGGAGGAATTATAGATTATAAATTTGGAGACGCAAAGGCAAATGATGAGCATGAAATGTCTAAAGAGTTTTTTGATTGGTTTGATTCTTGTCCGCCAGTAAAAGACATAATTAATAAGTTTATTCCAAATAAAAATGAAGAAAAATGCGTTAAGGGTTTTTACTTAAAAAACATAGAACCTGACAAGGATATCAAAACGGACACTACAGATGTCAAATAATAAATCAAATAACGATAAAGGCCCTCAAAAAAGAGTAGAATACCGTGGTGAGAACGTTCGGGTCTCAAGAACTGGCGGAGTTGCAGCGACCAAAACGTTCAAAAATGATGTGCTTGCCGTAACTCTAAATACAAAACATGGCGTTCGTTTGCACAAGCGTTTGTTTAAAGGGGCTCGAATAGGGTTTCAAAATGGAAACTTTCAATTTATTGGGCGTTATCACAGTGGTCCTTTTAACTTCAATGTCTCTAAAACTGGTGTTTCTTCGTCTATCAAAAATAAAAGAGGCTCTTACAACTTCTTCAAGCCGAATTATTCGAGTTTCAAGTTAGGGGGTATTCAAGTCCGTGGGAAAAATGCTGCAACCTTTCAAATGATTTATATGGCGCTTATTTTAGTAGTCAATAGTATTAAAGTTATATGGCATCTTTCTATTTCTTTTTTATGGCTTAGTTTTTTAGCCGTAAAGTGGTTGGTAGATTTTAGCATTGGCTTTGTAAAAGGAATTAAAACCCCTGTCCCATGACACAACGTATCAAGAACTGTAATTTTTACAAAACAACTTATTTTGGTTAAATTTATTAATCTTAATTTGTTTACAAACAAAATACAAAGCACATAGGATAATATAATTATGGGGATATTTAAAAGATTATTTATTTATGAGTGAAAAAGAATGGAAAGACCTTATTGAATTAGAGCTTCCTGAAAATCAGGAAAACTTGTTGTTATCATTAATTCAAATTAAAACAGATTTTTTTAAAAATGAAGGGTTAATATTTAGTGGTTGGGAATTGCTAATTGAAGTTCATTTAGATGATGAATTTGAGAGCAATATTTATTTGGACCTGTATTGTGGTGATTGTATTAATGATAATTATGAAACATATATAATTAACAATGTTCCAGAATTTGATAATTCAGAAATGCTGAGCAGCTTATCAAGACTTGAAGAGGGTAATAAAAATGACATAGCATTATCACTTAGCAAATTAAAAAGTTTAGATTTTAAAAATCTTTTCGATGAAGATAAAAAGGATTTTACATATTTTAATCTACCCGGTAAAGATGTTTTATATAATGATATGTCCAATGACGATGGTGAAAACATCTTTAATATCGGAGGAGGAGTTTACGAAAAATTTAAAAAAAAGAATGGCGAGATTTTTGGATTAAAAGAGACTTACAATAGAGATATTTTAATAAAAAGTGAGGAATTTGAAAACGGGGTTTTAAGTGGAGTCACAAAATATTTCGATGAAAAAACAGGACTACTTAAAGAAAAAAATATTACGAAAAACAATAAATTGATTTTCTATGAAAGATATTTTTTAGAAATGTCCGATAATGACGGCAATCCCTACTTAAGAAGTAGATTTTTTTACGAAGGAAATAATAAAATTGAAATGAGTTTTGGAATTAATGGAAGAGGAAATGATTTTACTCATCCAACTCTTCATAACATTTTAGATTACAGAAATCCAAACGAAAATATTGGTTTAGTTAAAACTGTTAATATAAATTTTACTACAGAAGGAAATATTTTATTTATTTGGGATGGTAAAAACTCAATCAGTGGAGATTTAAAGGAATTAAGTAGCAAGGACGAAATAAAATTTATAAAAGATTTTAAGGTTTTTGAATGTTATTATCCAAACGGAAATAAAATTGAGCGAAGAGAAATGAAAGATGGTAAAGTTCACGGTTCTTGGAAAAGATATTATGAAGATGGTGTTTTAGGCTATGTGACTAATCACATTGAATCTAAATTAAATGGTAATTCAATTAGTTATTTTAATGATGGAAAAATAATGGAAAAATCACACTATAAAAATGGAAAATATGAAAGTCAAATTTTATATTATAAAAATGGAAATATTAAATCAGAAAAGAATTTTTTAAATGGTAAGGAACATGGTCATAGCAAAATATACTATGAAACTGGAAATATTGAATTTGAGATTAACTTTAAAAACGGCCAGAGAAACGGTCGGTATACTGGATTTTATGACTCAGGAGAAGTATTTTATAAAGGAGAATTTATAAATAATTCACAAGAGGGTTTATGGCAAATGTTCTATAAAAAAGGAAAATTAAAAAAAGAAAATAATTTTATAAATAGTATAAAAACATCCCAAACCTGTTGGGATATTGATGGCAATAAAATAGTATGTGAAGACATGTAAATTATGTAGTTAATTTTAAAAAAAATCCATATTTTATTTATAACAAAAAAATGAACTTCTTAAAAATTATACTTGCATCATTGTGTTTGCTTTGCCTTTTAGAAATGCCTTACAGTTTTTATGAATTTTTTAGAATAATTGCATTGGCATCATTTGGTTTTCTTGCCTACAAAGAGAGAGACAATGGTGCTTGGCCATTATTTTGGATAATTTCAGCCTTGATAGTTCAGCCTTTTCATAAGTTTTATATTACAAGGCCATTATGGACAATTATTGACTTTATATGGGCTATTACACTATTGTATCCTCTGTTTACTAACTATAAAAAAACTTAAACATTATGGAATATATTATAATATTATCATCTGGTATTGTCCTATTTGCTATTGTAGCATATTTGATTGGGAGGAAATATAAGTCCAGTAATAATAAACCTAAGAGTGTTTCTAACTCACCAACTCCAACTTCGAATTCTGAAAAAAAGCAAAAAGATATTAAAATCAAAAACGATCTATCAGGACAAAGAATTGATAGTAACACTAATAATTCGCTTATTGAAAAGTTAATTTTTCCAAAAATAAAAGGTCTAAATTATAACGAAATAATTACTGATTTTGACAATCTTGAAACTGCTCTTGAAGACAATATTAATGTCAAATGGCACTACTCTCAATATCCGCTAGTTTGTCTTGTGAAGTCTGTTTCAAAAAATATTTTTCGGGATGAATTGGAGAATTTGCTACTCGTAAATAATTTAAATTATTTAAACTTTAAACTTAAAAACGGTGTGAAAAGTTGGAGTTTTGAGGTAAAATCTAATATTCCTAAATTAAAGAATAAGAGTATTAAATACACTGTTGAAATGCATGAATCTACAGATTATAACTTAATTTTTATAATTAATACTAGTAGTGTTGATACGAGATCTATTGAACTTCTAGAAACAGACTTAACTTCAAAAAAACACAAAATAGATTGGGCAAATGGCTTAACTGTATTTGATGGACAAGAAGTTATTAAAAAGGATAACTCTTTATTCAAGGCAAAAAATGTACCCCTACTGTTTCATGATGATGAAAGTGAGTTAGAATACATATTAATACCCCATATTTCGCACATATCACATTCAAAACATATTATTGAATCAATAATAAAAAATAATGGTGGGCCAAAAAAATTTAAACCAAAAGAGATGGAAGGTTGGTCAAACCTTTACGATGGTGAAAATTTTACTATTGGATATGTTGATAAGTATAAAGTTGTAAGATTAAATAAACACAGAATAATCGACTCGTTTGAAAAGTTGGAAGCTGAGCTTTCACAACTTAGCGAAGCTTGGAATAATATTTTTAATTCAAGAGCTTCTTTTAGGTCAACGTCTGTAGAAAACTTAAAAATGTCAGTTCTGGATATGTCAAGAGCTCACACAAACGAATATATTGAAAGATATGAAAATGGTGATAACTTCAACGGAATGGAAGATACTCTGTATAGGATAGATGTAATAAATAAGTTTATTCAAAAATTTGAAAAATACTTTGAATATTGTATGAATTCAGGAACTAAAGCTTCAAAAGAATGTTTAAACAAGTTTTTTACAATTGTTGAATCTTTAATAGGCACTGAAATGATGGTCATCTATTTAATGGATGGTGATACATTAGTTGAAAAACTTAAAGGAAATGATATCTTTAAAAGAAAAATTAGGGTTAATTCTAAAAAAGTAAAGAATATCAATGATACCAATAAAAAGCTTGTTGATATTTTTGAATATACCTTTTATAACGATATAATCTTTAATGGAGTTATTTCATACTTAAATGAACAAAAAATATTAGAGTATGAAATTCCCTTCAGATTCGGATTGAAGCATGGTATTAGAAAGGATTTTCATGAAAATGGTAAATTAAAATCAGAATCCTTGTTATTCAATGATACATATTTAGGCAATATTGCTGAATATGATGAAGATGGTAACAAAATTTAATTTTTAAATAATTTTTAATTTTTTCAAACAAAGGAAAATACAAAAAATAATGTATGAGTGATTCACAAATAGAATACGGTCCTAAAGGAAATAGTAAGGAACTTGAAAGTATTTTAAACTATGTTTTAGATTCTAATATGAAAATTGATTACAAAGACAAAAAACCAACCCCTGTATGTATATGGGGAACACACGGATTAGGAAAAACGGAAATGGTTCGTGATTTTGCAAAACAAAGAGGATGGAAATTCAATTATATAGCTCCAGCACAATTTGAAGAGATGGGAGATCTGCACGGTATGCCTAATGTTATCGAAAATAAGGGTAGTAAGAAAATCACAACCTATTGTCCTCCAGATTGGGTTCCTTTAGAAGAGGGGCCAGGCATTTTATTATTAGATGATATAAATAGAGCAGACGATAGGATTTTAAGGGGCTGCATGCAGCTTTTACAGAATTATGAATTATCGTCCTGGAAATTACCTCACAAGTGGCAGATTGTAGCTACTGCAAATCCTGAGGGGGCTGACTACTCAGTAACTCCCTTGGATGATGCAATGCTTACAAGAATGATACATCTAACTTTAACTTTTAATCCTAAAGTATGGGCAGAATGGGCTACTAAATCAGCTGTTGATAATAGAGGGATTTCATTTGTTTTAACTTACCCTGAGTTAATCAACACAAAAAGAACTACACCAAGAAGTTTAACCCAGTTTTTTGATTTGATTAAGGGTATAGATGATTTAAAAGAAAATATCGATTTAGTAATTTCTTTAGCTCTTAGTACTCTAGATGAAGTTACTACTAGTTCATTCACGAATTTTGTTAATGATGATCTACAAAAATTAATAGAACCCGAAGAAATATTAAACACAAATAATTTTTCAGAAATTAAAAAAAAGATAGAATCCTTATCCGAAGACATTGAAGGTGAAAAAAGAACTGATAGATTATCTACTATTACAACAAGGATTTACCTCTACCTGATGTCTTCTAACTATACCGAGTCAAGTATTCATTCTGAAAACCTTATCAAATTTCTAGTTTTAGATTGTCTCCCTAAAGACTTGTCAATGAGTCTTTATATGCAATTATTAAAGTTTTCTAATAAAAATATCAAAAAAATGCTTCGAGATAAAAGGCTAGCTGATTTCTTGTTGAATGCAATGTAAAACTTATAATAATGTCTAAAAAAAATATAAATGATGAAATTTCAAGATGTATTATAAAGATGCTGGTAAGCGAACCTTTTTACGCCCATCTTTTAAGTGGTATAATAAGAAATGTAACGGATGAAATCCCTACCGCAGCTGTAGGCTTAAATGGCACGAAGGTAACTTTATATATAAATGAAAAATTTTTTCTTAAAGAGTTGACCACATTTTCATCTAGAGTTGCAGTGATTAAACATGAAACTTTACACCTGCTTTTTAAACATTTATTTAGGTTAGACTTAAAAAAATACAATCCAAAGTTATTTAATATTGCAGCGGATATAGTTGTAAATCAATTTATAGGGAAATGGGACTTACCAAAATCAGCAGTTACTTTAGATTCATTTCCAGATTTAGATTTAATAGAAAATGAATCAATTGAGTGGTATTATAAAAAAATATTAAAATTAAAAAATCAAATCGACAAAAATGATTCAAAAAAGAATAGTAATAACAATTCAAATTTTCCAAATGAAAGTGCAGAGTCTTTAAATGATATCTTAAATAATAGAAGCCATAGTGATCATACAAAATGGGGATTTAGTGATAACACTATAGTGTCTAGACATTCTGAAGCGGAACTTGATAGATTGATAGTCCAAACTAAACAAAGGGTGTCATCAGATCAATATGAAATCTTACCTGACTCAATTAAATCATTAATTGATTTAATAATTGAAAAAAGAAACCCTAAGATTAATTGGAAAAAAGCGCTAAATATTTTCTCAGCTAGTAGTAGAAAGAGTAAAATAAAATTTACAACCAAAAGGGTAAGTAAAAGGTACGGAACAATACCAGGAATCAAAATAAAAAGAAACCAAAAATTGGCAGTTGCTATTGATACTTCTGCTTCAATTCCACTTGAGGAATTTAATTTCTTTTTCACTGAAATTCATTCAATATGGAAGCAAGGTGCTGAAATAGAGATTATTGAATGTGATAACACAATACAGAATACATATAATTTTATTGGAAAATTTCCTAAATTTATTCAAGGAGGAGGAGGGACCGCTTTTGATCCAGTTTTTAAATACATTAATAGAGACAGAAATATTTCTTATGACGGATGTGTTTATTTAACTGATGGATATGCTGCTGAGCCAAAAACAAAGCCTAGGTGTAAGGTGTTTTGGATAGTTACACCTAATGGAGAGATTGGTCCTCAACTAAAATATGGAAGAGCTGTAAAAATAAATGACTGATTAAAATTAAATTATGATATATCTACACGAAAATGGAGTAACGGTTATTGCTAAGGATGAGGCTAAACGTGGTAAAGTTTATGAGTTGAACGGAGATAAATATTATGTTGCCAGAGGCGTAGCTGATATAAAGAGGATAATTGATTCAGGGGAATATCCTTTAAATAGAGTCATTACAAGTAAATTAACCTCTCTCAATTATTTATTCCAAATAAAAGGGGGCTATACTCAAGCTGCCGTTCCCGCTGATTTTAATGATGACATTACCAATTGGGATACGAGTAATGTTTTGTCGATGGATGAAGTATTTAGTGGATGGCCAGAATTTAATCAGGATATCAGCAATTGGGATACAACTATGGTAGAATCAATGCGTGGAATGTTTAAAAGTTCAAAATATGAAGGAAGCTACCACATTGGGAAAACATATTTTAACCAGGATATAAGCAAATGGGATGTTAGTAATGTAAAAAATATGTCAGAAATGTTTATGGGGGCCACATCATTTAATCAGGATATTAGTACTTGGGATGTTAGCAATGTAGAAAATATGGCTCACATGTTTAGTGGTGCCGTATCTTTTGACCAACCTGTTGGTAATTGGAATGTTAGTAATGTAAAAAATATGTGTGGAATGTTTAGTGATACAGAAGCAATTGGTATAAAGGCATTTGTAGGTTCTTATGAATATCGTAGAGCAGGTTCATCATCTTTTAATCAACCTATTGGTAATTGGAATGTGGGTAATGTAGAAGATATGAATTATATGTTTAGTGGCGCCACATCTTTCAATCAGGATATTAGTAATTGGAATGTAAGTAATGTTACAACTATGATTCATATGTTTAGTGGTGGTAGAAAAGACGCTTTAGTTGAAATATACTCAACAGAAAACACAGTAAAAAATAATCCCACATTTTTTAATCAGCCCATTGGAAATTGGGATGTAAGTAATGTAGAAAGCATGGAAAATATGTTTAAAGAAGCCACAGCTTTTAATCAACCAATTGGGAATTGGAATGTTAGTAAAGTAGGTAATATGGGTGGTATGTTTAAACAAGCTACAGCTTTTAATCAAAACCTTAATGGATGGAATGTGAGCTCACTTTCTTGGGTTAAGGGTATGTTTTATGGGGCTACTTCATTTAATTCTCCCATAGGAAAATGGAAGTTTAAACCCACATCGAATCAGTCTAATGATAATTCTGGTATTTCGAGTATGGAAAATATGTTTAGAGAAGCTACAGCTTTTAATCAAGATATAAGTAGTTGGGATGTAAGTAATGTAAAAAGCATGGAAAATATGTTTAGAGAAGCTACAGCTTTTGATCAAGACATAAGTAGTTGGGATGTGAGTAATGTCACCCAAATGAAGGGGTTATTTCAAGGGGCAACCTCATTTAATCAAAACATAAGAAACTGGAAAATAAATGAGAAATTACCAAAATCACCTACCATGTTTAAAGATGCAAAAGCATTCAATGTCAAAGAATATAATCCGTTTTTAAATAAAATACCAAAAGAGAGAAAAGTTGATACTTCAACAGCTAGCTTATCGCCTAATGACAAAAAAACTTTTTCGAAAATAAAAAAATTATTAGTTGAAAGAGATTATGATAAAATTGATTTAGGATTAGAACTCCTGATTTCTTTAAACAACTTAGAATTGTTTGAGACACTTCTTTTTGATTGTAAAATTGAAAAAAATAAGGATTCATGGGGGAATGCCAAAGTTACAATAGCTAGAAATAAACTATTTACTGGATCTGAGCCAGCCCAACCTTTTTTGGATTATGCTCTAATCAATGTAATTGCTAATGCTCCTAATGATGCTAAAATAGATGATTCAATTAAAGTAAATAAGATATCATCTTTTGATATAAAACTATTCCAATATAAGAAGATGAATAGCCCTCTTCCTTTGGAAAAATTTACTTTATTAAGCACTTTAATATTCGATTTCAATTTGTTTAATATAGAAGGAGCTAATTATGGGAATTTTACCGACGGGGATAACGGAGTTAATGTTGAGGATTTTTTTAAGGAAAATAATATAACCCACCTTAAGGCTGAAAATGTTAAAGGTAGTTTAAAATGGATGAAAAAATTTAAACAACTTAAATCTTTAGAGTTTGACAATTGTAGTGGTTATAAAATTGAGGATGTCGAAAGTTTTAAATATTTAGAAAATTTGGAAGAGCTGAAATTATCTTCATCAATGTTTTCAAATCTTGACTTCTTAACTGAATGTAAAAGATTAAATAAATTAGATTTAAGCGTTTCTTATTCTAGTAGCTCATATTCAAATGATAAAAAATTGGAAAATATTGTTTTTTTGAGTGAGCTCAATAATTTAGAAGACTTAAAATTGTCAGGCTTAAATTCATATGAATTTGAAAATTTTGATTTTAGCGGCTTGTATTCTTGCAAACAAATAAAACAGTTGTCAATTGATATTTCAAAATCAACAGACTTGTCAGAATTAAAAAAATGTATTTCTTTAGAATCATTAGAACTAAAAGCTGATAATTATGGCCAAGAATTAGAAGTTTCTGCAAAAATATTAGAGATAAATGGATTAAAAGAACTAAATAATTTAAAAAGTATTTCCACTGGAACACTTTCTTTTTATGGTTTGGATAATGGGAATTTAATGAAAGACTCTTACTCACCAAAAATTATTGAAAAAAGCACAAGGTTAAATGAGAAAGATATTACTTTAATTGATGAAACAAGTTGTTATCAAGGCCTACCTTTTAGTGGTACTTTATATGGAGAAATTAATGATGACTTGTTTTTTGAATATGATGTTGTGGATGGATTTAAAGATGGGATTTACCGTGAATTTTACATGCCTAATGGGAATATCAAACTAGAAATATTATATGAAAAAAATAAAATTAATAAGATTATTGGATTTTATAATGAAAACAGATTAAATATACTGGAAAAAAATAGTTGTATATCAGCATTTGATTTAAACTCTAATGAAGTCCATAGAATTGGTGGAGAAGATGGAGGTTTTTTCTTCAATGATAAAAGATATACAGGTTTTTGTTTATTAGATATTTCAGTTTGTCGTTTTAGTGGGATCAATGACGAAAAACTTATAGAATTAATAGAAAACATAAATGCCTCAAATGTTAATGGTAATGGTGATGGTGATGGTGATGGTGATGATAAGGTTTCACTTCTTTTAAAATTAAAAAATGGAATAATTACTAAAGATATTTTAGTAGCTACAAAAGAAAAATTTATTAAAACATCTGTTGTAAATGATTATGATTTTGATAATATGCCTTCTTATTTAGATGAAGAAACTAAGGAAGCTTTTAAAAAGATGGATAAGGAAAAACAACATAGATTGCACATTTACATGAATTCACTATTTGATATTCCTGTTATACTTGATGGTCAAAATCAATCCTTGAACAGCAATAAAAATCTTGACGGTATGTCAGTGGTAATTTCTGGTGTGTTTGAAAAATATTCAAGAAATGAATTAAAAGAATTAATAGAACAAAGGGGGGGGAAATCATCCTCATCAATTACTAAGAATACATCATTTGTGTTAGCTGGAGACAAAATGGGGCCCTCTAAAAAACAAAAAGCAAAAGATTTAAAAATTAGAATGATTGGAGAAGAAGAGTTTGCAGAAAAGTATATCTCTAACCAAAATGACAATCAAACATCATCAAGTACTCAATCAGATCAAATTTTATTAAGAAATGTTTTAAATCCTAATTTCGAAAAATCAAAAATGGGTTTAATAGCAAATAATCAGAAAAATCAAAAATTAACATCTGATGATAAAAAATCTTTTTCGGAAATTAAAAAGCTTTTAAGTGCAAGAGATTTTGATAAAATTGATGAGGGGGTTCAAAAATTAGTTTTATTAAATAAGTTAGAATTATTTGAGACTCTTCTAAAGGAATGTGAAATTAAAGTGGAGAAAACTCGTTGGGGTTTTTCAGAAAATTTAATAAAAAACAAAAATTTTACTGGTTCTGGTCCTGCTCAGCCATATTTGAATTATGCATTATTTTCTGTTATTGCAAATACACCTAATGAGGCTAAGATTAATGATACAATCATAAAACAAAATTTTATAGATATGGACATGAGTGTTTTTGATCTATCTTCTTTAGAGAACAAATTTATACCAATTGAAAAGTTCACTTCGTTATCTACACTAAAATTAGATTTTAAAATATTTGAGGAATTTAACAAAGAAGCTAAAAACATTAACCGTGAGAATTGGTTTGCCAATAACAACATTAATAAACTAGAGGTTAAAGTTTCTGGGAGTTTACAGTGGATGAAAAATTTTAATCAATTAAAATCCTTAAAGTTAGAATTTGGTTATTATCCGATAAATCATATTGAAAGTTTTGAGTTTCTTGAAAATATTGAGGAATTGTCTTTGATAAACTTTAATTATCAACAAGTATTTAAAAACCTTGATTTTTTGAAAAAGTCTAAAAAAATTAGAAAGTTTTCATTGCACATTAAAAATACTTACAACGCTACTGAAAAATTGGAAAATATAGATATTATTAAAGATTTAACTGACTTAACTGATTTAGAAGTTACTGGGATTTACAGTGGCTTGAGTCTAGATTTTTTACTTTCTTGTAAAAAAATAAAGAATCTCACATTAAAAATGGACAATTTGGAAGATGATACAAATTATTTTGAATTACTTAAGAATTGTTCTTCTTTAGAGACATTAAATATTATTGGTATAGATAGTTATAATATTACGGGTAAAGTTTTAAATATAAACGGATTAAATGGGTTGCCAAACCTTAAAAATTTCTCATTAAATAATGTGAATATTTCAACTTTAGATAATTCAATTTTTATTAACTAAAATGATATTTTAATGGATAATACTGTTTTGTCTGAAAAACTTCTTAAGGAATCAATTGATTATTACAACGAACTAAAGACTTTGAGTTGTGTAGTTAAAAACAGTATGCCAGTATTGTTTTTTGGAGATATAGACAATTATATCAAACAGGATTATAAAATCATTACCGCCGCTCTAAACCCTTCAGATGTGGAGTTTTTGAAAGATAGAAATGATAATTATTCTTGTAAACATAGATTTCCAGATTATAATAAAACAACTGTTTCATTAGAAAAGTCATGTAAAAACTATTTTAAAAATAATCCTTATGACAAGTGGTTTGGACAAGATAATACAGGGTTTAAGCCATTGCTAAATGGGATGGGTTATTGTTATTATCCTAACTCTAAAAATCTTAAAGCTGTATTACATACAGATATGTGTACTCCAATTGCAACAAACCCAACGTGGAGTAAATTGTCTAAAAATGATTGTAGAAAACTTCAAATAAAGGGTTTTGATTTGTGGAAAAAATTAATAATTGAATTGAAACCCAACTTAATTATAGTTTCTTTAAAAAAAGCTTACATAGATTCAATTGAACTATCACCGATTTCTAGTTTTAAAAAAATAGGGAATCTAGTTAAACCAATATACAGTAAAAACAATACCTTTAAGTATGAGATTATCCATTATGAAGGAGATATTAATGGTTTTAATACTAATTTATTGTGGGGAAGTGCACAGAACACCCCCTTTCAGCCATTTAAAAATAAAATCCACATTGGAAAAATCTTAAAAAAATATTTTAAACTTAATGAAATTTAAAAAGAAATAATTAATGGCAAGATTAGTAAAATTTAATTTTGGAGGGAAAATTTTAGAGTCACAAATTGTTAAAGTTGACAGAACAAAACTCTACGGATCTTCTAAAAAAATAGTTAAGGACTCTAAAGGAAATATTTGTATTACATCAGATTTATATGAGGGCTCAAAAATTTTACCAAAAGGGTCAATATCTCAGGTGTTAATTGATGACAAGGGAAGGTTTGTTAAAAGGTCGGAGCTTGTAGGCTTCAATTTAAATAATAAAAAAGTTGGAAAAGTCCCTTCCATTTTTTCTTTAGAAAATATCTGTGAAAAAGTTGATTTAAATGAGTTCATGTCTGTAAGTATAAAATCTATTTATCAACTTAATATTGATAAAAATATTATAAGTGGTTGGGAAGAAAAATTCATGAATGATGAGGTTTACCATTTTATATTTAATTATAGAGAAGATTACGAAGGAGACGATGCCTACATAATTTCCAATGGCACCGATTATTTTGTAACAGTTGGTAAAAAAAATGATTTTCAATATTTAGAGCAGAGTAATATTACACTTGACGATGAGGAAGAGATTGAAGATGAACTTGATTTTTCAATGTTTTAATATATGATTAGATACATCAAAATACAAGATAATAACAAAAGAGATGCTGAGATAACATTTAAGTCAGTTAAATCCGGAAGCTTAATATATCTAGCCCTTGACAATGGAGAAAAACCAATTAATAAGAGAGTTATTAAATCTACTAATGAAAATAGTTTAGAATATCTTATTGATAAAAGTGAACCAACACAAGATGATTATAATGATTTTTCAGAAAAACTTATTAATGAAGATTTAGAAATTGATTTAGAATTGTTTGGAAAGTTTGTTGTTAAAACAGATAGAATATATACAAAAAGTAACTTAGAGCCTGTATATAATGTGTCAGTTACTGAACAAATATTAAACACCAATGGAGAGTTAGTAGAGGAAAAAGAACAAAGCTTTATTAAATCAAATATTAATGGAGAAAGTACCGTTAAGTGGACTGGAAAATATATTCCTAAAAAGAAAATATACAATAAAGTTGTACTTAGTTCAAAATACCAATTGAAGCACATTAATGGCCTTACTTTTGACTTTTTATTCAATATAGCTAAAAATTTATCTGAAAAAGATTCTTTAATGATGTTAGGTGGGGGAAAGGGCAACGACCCTCTAACTATTAACGACGGCGGTAGGCCATACAGAGCTTTTCTAGAAGGAAAAGTTAAAGGCGATTCATATTGTTTAATAATGCATTTTTCTAATCAAGAATTTAAAGCAATTTGAATGTTATGGACATAGAAGAAAAATTAATAAACTATAAACATAAAGTAGCTGGCAAATATCTTCCTGTTCGAAGTGATCAGATAAAAACTGGAGTTTTTGAGCTTGAAAAATATTATTTGTCTACTAAAATTGATGGACACATATGCTTTATTTTAAAAAATGGAAAAGAAATATCTATTTTAAGTCATAACAATAAGGCTTTTGACAGAAAGGAGTTAACAGATGAATTGTCCCATACTTTAGAAAATGAAGATGGACTATTTGTTGGTGAAATATATTCACATCACATTGACAAAAAGACAAGGTCTTACGACTTAACAAATAATATTAAAAATAAAGAAAGTGATATTAGAATAGCTGTTTTTGATTTGATACAGTTAAATAATAAAGAGTTTTCAGAAAATGACTGGAACAACAAAAAAAATATTCTAAAAGATAAGTTTAAGAATGGGGAAAAAATTTATTTTTTAGAGGAAGTAGAATTGTCCTCAAAAAAAGATATTGAAGCTGAATTTCAAAAAAGAGTAACAGATTCAAATGAAGAAGGTATTGTTGTCAGGGGAGAATCAGGGCCAGTATTTAAAATAAAAAAATACCTAAGTTTTGATTTGGTTGTGTTAGGTTATGTAACTGGCCATGCTAATAATTTTTCTTTAATGAAAGAAATCCTGGTTGGTGTTCAAATCAAAAACAATACATTCCTAGAAGTTGGTATTGTTGTTAATGGTTTTTCTATTTCTGAAAGAGAGAAATTATCAAAAGATTTTGAAAAAATTAAGGTTGAATCAGATGTAATTCAAGTATCTAATTCAAAGTTGCCATTCACAATGATTGAGCCTAAGTATATAGTAGAAATTGAATCTACGGACGTTTTAAATGCAACTAGTGGAGGAGTAATTAAAAAATCAGTGATTTCATATCAAGGCAAGTATTTATTTGACAATAAATCTCCCTCAATAAGTCTAACTACCCCTGTATTCATAAAACTTAGAACTGACAAAAAAGTAAATCAAAATGATGTTGGTTTAAATCAGATAACAAGGGTTGTCAATTTGGATAATTATAAGAAAGAAGAAATTGATAAAAAAGAATCGGAGATTATTCAAAGGGACGTTTATGTAAAAGAATCAAAAGGAGCAAAAATGGTTAAAAAATTTTTAGTTTGGAAAACTAATGGGGAGATAAACAATTATCCAAAATACATTTTTTATAAGACAGATTATTCGCCAACTAGAGCAGAAAAATTAAAAAGAGAAATAAAAGTGTCAAATGATAGAAAACAAATATTAGATATTTTTAAAATTGATGTTGAAACTGATATAAAGTCAGGTTGGAATAAGCTATAAATAATTTTAATCGGGGAATTTCAAACAAAAAAATAAAGGGAAATGAATTCTAAAATAAAACCAATTTGGTTTGAAGGGGATTGGTATGAAAAAGGAGGTGAAGCACAAAATACTCTAAGTGGTAAATGTTGTACTCTCAGTGCTGCAGAATTATCAATTTATGACTACATAATGGGTTGCCAAATATTATTAGAAAAGTTTGGAGGACTTAGTCCTAACCATAGTTCATCTTCACAAAAAGCCAAATCTTGGCTAAAAAAACACAACCCTGAGGCCTACAATATGCTATTTGATACTGATAAATGATAAATGAATAAATATGGGATTACTAGATATATTTTTTAAAAAATGGACTTACGAAGAAAAATTAGCTTATTTAAAAGCACAAATGTCTTTATTGTCAGTAGATGGTCACTCAGATGATAATGAGTATAAAACCATTTTTAAAAACATGAAAATCATCAAATGGAAGCCTGACAATGAAACTGAGGTGGAAAAATATATGTCAGATGCTAAGAATATGACAATCATTGACGGGGTACGTATAATTAAAAATATGAAAAATGATAAAAAGAAAATTGTATCACTCGGATTAAAAACTATGGCCTTAGCAGATAATAAATTAGTTGAGTCTGAAGTGAAGTTTTTAAAAGATTTTGAAGCAAAGACTGGTATACCAAATGTGACTTTTTCAAAAAAAGAATTAGCAAAGTTTAAATACACTAAAAAAGGAAAAACAGAAAATACTGAAAAGGTGTCTCAAATAAAAAAAGAGCAGGCTTCCAAATTTCATGAGAATTTTCAAAATATTGACTCGCTAATTACTAGTCTAGAAAAGGGAGGTATTTCAAATGACTATAAGTTTGTAAAGTTAGTTTTTGAAAAATTAAAAATAGGGTCTATCAGAAACGAGGAACAATTAAATAATTTCATTCTTTCCTTTTTAAGAAAACAATCAAAGGATGGGTTGATTTCCAAAACTGTGAATTTTCAAGCTATTGAAAATATCTTAGGTTCTTCTTTAGTTGAGTTTGAAGAAAATAATGAAACAAGTTTTAAAGGATATATTGAATTAGAGCAATACCACTCTGTAGCAACGAGGGGATATCAACTGTGTCAACAAGTAATGTTTGAATTTATGCTTAGTGCCGCTAAATGATTAATCAAACTTAAAAAAGAGTTATGGAAAATTTAAAAATATTTAGTGTTATAACTGAATTAATCGAAGTTGGGTCAGATGATTATCACACTAATGGCTATTATTACAAAACGGAGTTAAGAGAATACATTCTGTACTTATTAGAAAAAAAAGATGATCATTATACAGTTGAGGATCTTGATGGCGAAGAGTTTAGCGGAAGTTTAGATGAACTTTGTGAAATGGCTACACATAAAGAATTGACTGCAGATGGGTGGGATGACATAAAAGATGGTTTTATTATTAATGGTGAAATAATAAGAAAATACGATAACCACGATGAAGAAAATCACTCAAAATGGTATGGTGAAGAATTTTATAAATCTTTAGAAGATGCAGAAAATGCATTTAAAAAAGAACAGACGTTTTGGGTTGAGAACTTTTAATGTTTATAAAAACACATAATACTAACAGGATATGATTATAACAGTACAATTAACAAACCTTGAGGATAACAAAGGAGAATATGCTTTAGAAGATTTTGTTGTCAAACGTGAATGTGAAAGAAAAGGAATAACTGAAGAGGATATTGAAAATGAATCTGATGAGTTTATTGATGCTATTGGTATTTTAGATTTAGAGTGGATTGATGTAAGCGATTCAATTGATGAGGATGAGTTTTACAATACTATTAAAATTTGTAATGGAGAAATAACAGATGATAATATAGATAGTTTTAGATTGTTAATTGGCATTTTTGGAGAAATGGATTGTGAGTTTTTAGATGAAGATTTTAATCATTTAGGATGTGATCCTAATCTATTTATCGATCTAATTAAAGAAAAGAATGAGTTAACAAATAGATTAGGTGTGTCTTGGATTTATTATACAAACTAAACAGAACAGTTAATACAAAAAAGCAGCAAAGAATGGAAGTAATTAAAAATATAGATGATTTTAAGAAAATAGAATTATTTAGGGCAAAAGCAGAAAGTTGTTACGATTCAAAAGATTCATATCTTAATCTAATAATACAGCCATATGAATTTAGTAATGCTGAATTTAATCAATCTTTATTGGAGTTTAGCGAGGATGATATTTTCGGAAAAACAATTAAAGAATTTTTAACTTGGTTGACAGAAAAAGTAGAAGAAGAAGGTTATGAATTGGGAGGAATATTGATAGATGAATTTTCAGTTTCTGAATGTGACTATTTGTTTGACAAGATGTTTCATCAGGAATCAAAAGAATTAATTTCAGATACAAGCGCTCTATTTGAAAATGACTCATTTAATGTTGATTGTGATGAAATTGAGGATTGGCAACCGTACTTTTCTTCGTTCGAAGAAGCAATCAGATTTTTAAAAAAAACCTATCCTCTTTTTAAGATTGAGACATAATCATCGAAATCACCACCCTGCGCCAACTTTGAAAGAATCATATGCTAAAAAAGGGAGAGAAGTATTTTTTGGTAATTTCAAATTGCTCATTTAATGTCTTTGAACACAAAATATATAAAAATTAACAGTTAAACTAAACTTAGTGAAACAGTTAGGCTTTACGCCTCTTGGCTCAATAAAAATTGTAAGTTTTGATTCGAAAATAGGTCAATTGGGACTACAATAAAGCCTCCTGAGAAATCAAGGGGCTTTTATTTTGGAATAAAACAGTAATCTATTTAAGAGTTATTCTTTTTCGAACCTTTCTTGGAAACTTGTTTATTTTGGTAATGGTT
>Ga0209654_1000513_pt1 | contig 37193 bp, 40 predicted proteins | sample SaaInl1SG_22_DNA_FD_184646 | JGI IMG/M metagenome (GOLD analysis project Ga0209654, IMG submission 184646) | Marine microbial communities from expanding oxygen minimum zones in the Saanich Inlet - ESP_161SG_22_DNA (SPAdes) (version 2) | ecosystem: Environmental > Aquatic > Marine > Intertidal... | reverse complement strand
GCCCAAACCGCATGTAGTCGTTGTCCGGGATGGGTGTGGGATTTCGAATCTGGGCGATAACCTCCCGAAACCCGTCAGGGGTTACCGCCTTAGATACCGCTGTCGCGGTCACGCCGCTCGCACGAACCGCGAGCCAAGCGTCGTAATCAGAGGACGAAACGAGGAAGCGTGAGGACTCAATCATGGTTATCTCCACCGTAGCGGGGTCCAGCGACGTCCCCAGCGTGGGTCTACCTAGGGTTGGTACCCCACGACGGGGCCAAGAGCACCAGGAATCGTGCCTCGGTGCAGTGTCTCGAGTTCGTCGATATCGAACGAGAAGTGCTCCGCAATATCGAGTTGACGGCCAGAGGCATCGGTAACACCGATTCGCGAGACGGGGACACCGCGCCCCTCACACAGCCCACGGAACTTGACGTCATCTTCGCGGGCAACGCTGACGACCATTCGTGCGACGGATTCTGAAAACAAAACTTCCGTGGAATCCAAGCCAGCATCTTCCATGACTTCACCCAGCCAGACTCTGGCCCCAACGCCGCGACGCAAGACTCCCTCGACGAGGGTCTGGACGAGCCCTCCTGTGGAGACATCGTGGGCGCTGGTCACCAATCCGTCTTTTGCCGCAACGACCATCAATCCTGCAAGCGCTTTTTCTGCAGCCAGGTCAGGTTTCGGCGGCAGTCCTCCAAGGTGCCCGTGGATTGTTCCTGCCCACGCTGAGCCATCGAGTTCCGCTGCCGTTGTGCCCAACAAGTAGAGGTTCTCGCCATCGTCTTGCCAACCGCTCGGAAGGCGCCTCTCCACCGTGTCAATGACGCCCATTACCGCGACGACCGGAGTGGGATGAATGGGGGTTGTTCCTGTTTGGTTGTAGAGACTGACGTTTCCGCCGGTCACGGGGACACCCAGTTCCATGCACGCATCAGCCAACCCCCGGACCGCTTCGGCGAATTGCCACATCACCTCGGGGTCTTCGGGGCTTCCAAAATTAAGGCAGTCGCTGACCGCGCGGGGTTCAGCTCCGCTGGCAGCAACGTTGCGATACGACTCAGACAGTGCCAGCTGGGCTCCGGTGTAGGGATCGAGGTAGCTGTAGCGACCATTGGCATCGGTGGCCAACGCGACTCCAAGACCAGACTCCTCATCCACCCGAATCATGCCGGCATCGTCAGGAAAAGCCAGCGCTGTGTTCCCCATCACATAGCGGTCGTATTGGTTGGTAATCCACTCGCTATTGGCGAGGTTGGGCGAGGACACCACGCGCGTGACCTGGTCACGTAGCGCATCGAGGTCTTGTGCGCGGGGTTCCCCCGCGACGCTATCGGCTTGAAGGGCATCGAGCCACGAGGGCCGGTGGAACGGCCTCTCGTACACCGGGGAGTCAATCGCTACGGTCTTGGGGTCGACGTCGACGATGGTTTCACCCTGCCAGTGGATTATCAGGCGCCCGGTGTCGGTAACTTCGCCCAGCACACTGGTTTCCACCTCCCACTTGCCGGTGATGGCCAGGAACGCCTCAAGCTTTTCGGGCTTGACGATGGCCATCATTCGCTCTTGACTCTCGGACATCAAGATTTCTTCGGCAGTAAGCGTGTCATCACGCAACAGCACATTGTCGAGTGTCACGTCCATACCGCTATCGCCGTTGGCGGCGAGCTCTGATGTGGCGCAACTAATTCCGGCCGCACCGAGGTCTTGAATACCCTCGACGACACCTTCGTGGAAGAGCTCGAGGCAGCACTCAATCAGAACCTTTTCGGCGAAAGGGTCGCCGACTTGAACCGAGGGACGCTTGGTGGGTCCACCCTCATCAAAAGTTTCGCTCGCGAGAATTGATGCCCCACCAATGCCATCGCCACCCGTTCTCGCCCCAAAAAGCACGACTTTGTTGCCTGCGCCTTTCGCGTTGGCGAGGTGGAGGTCTTCGTGGCGGAGTACCCCCACGGCAAGCGCGTTGACCAGGGGGTTGTTTTGGTAGATCGGGTCAAACCAGGTTTCGCCGCCGATGTTGGGCAAACCGAGGCAGTTGCCGTAGAAACTGATTCCGCTGACAACTCCTGGTGCGACGCGCTTGGTGTCGGGGTGATCGAGAGCTCCAAAACGCAAAGCGTCCATGACCGCGACAGGCCTAGCTCCCATAGAAATAATGTCGCGGACAATTCCCCCAACGCCGGTTGCGGCACCTTGGAAAGGTTCGATGAAGCTTGGGTGGTTGTGGCTTTCAATCTTGAACGTGACAGCCCATCCCTCGCCGATATCCACCACACCGGCGTTTTCGCCCATTCCCACCATCAGGTGATTGCGCATGTCCTCGGTGACCTTCTGCCCAAATTGGCGCAGGTGGACCTTGGAAGACTTGTAGGAGCAGTGCTCGCTCCACATAACCGAATACATGGCGAGCTCACCGGAAGTGGGCCTGCGTCCGAGTAGGGCGCGGATCTCCTCGTACTCATCCTTTTTGAGGCCCAAGGCCTCATAGGGCTGATCCTTCTCGGGTGACGATTGGGCGTTGGCGACAGAATCGACGGACACTACTGGCCACCCCACTCGGTGGGTGGGCCCAGTGTCAGGAGAACACTCAACACAACAGCCATCCCGAGGACAATGATTACGAATGACCACAGTGGATGGGCGAGCCCGAGGCGGACGAGACGATCCCACCATGTCTGGTCACGGGGGTCACCTGAATCTTCGATGCGCCACTCACCCTCTAGTTTGTTCTGTCGATCGAGCCAGCGATCGAAAGGAAGAGTCATCCACGGTGGGATCGCCGAGACCACTGCCAGCGCAATCGTGGGAAAGCCCCACCGCAGATTGATTCCAATAATCACCGCAGTGATGGAGTAGGCGAGGAAGATAATCCCGTGGCTGAGGCCAGCGACAAAGAACAGTGGCCCGTCATAGGAAAACCCGTAGCGGGCAACCATGGCCACAATCAGAAGCGTCCACGTGACCATTTCTGCCAGCGCCATCGCGCGGTAGAGAGAACTCGGGGTCTTGGTCATGCGCTGACTACCTGGGTGAGAACCGACTGGAACATCGCCAAACCATCGGTGCCGGACTTCATTGCAACGTCGGTGTCGGGGCCAAATCCCTCTTCCACGGCGTGCTCCGGGTGGGGCATCAATCCCACAATTCGTCCCGTGTTATTGCGCAGGCCCGCAATATCGTTTGCGGAGCCATTCGGGTTCACCTCCAGGTAGCGAAACGCGACGAGGTTTTCACCCTCGATACGTTTCAGAGTCTCGTCGTCGGCGATAAATCCGCCCTCACCGTTCTTCAGAGGGATAACGATCTCTTGGTTGTGCTCATATCCGGAAGTCCAGGCTGTGTCTGTGCTTTCCACACGAAGTTTCTGGTCCCGACAAATGAAATCGCCGTGATCGTTGCGAATGAGGCCACCGGGGAGAAGGCCCGCTTCCACAAGAATCTGGAACCCGTTGCAAATCCCCAAAACCGGGAGGCCCTTGTGTGCTTCGGAGACGACCTCGGACATAATCGGCGAATGCGCGGCGATTGCCCCACACCGGAGATAGTCGCCGTAGCTAAAGCCACCGGGGAGCACAAGTGCGTCCACTCCCTCAAGATCGTGGGTGCCGTGCCACAGTGGCACGGGGTCTCCGCCCGCTAACCGGATAGCACGCAGTGCGTCGCGGTCATCGAGCGAACCAGGGAACGTGACGACCCCAACTCTCATGCCGGGGAATCCTCCACACGGACATCGAGCACGTCTTCAATCACACCGTTGGAAAGTAAATCTGCGGCCATAGTCCGAGCCTGCTCGAGGTGAGCGTCGGTGACCGCACCCTCGATGTGAAGCTCGAAGCGCTTGCCGATGCGGACTTCGTGGAATCCCTCGATGCCACTGCGGTGGAATGCTCCCAACACCGCTTTTCCCGCGGGATCAAGAAGTTCACGCTTGGGCATGACTTCCACAACGATGATGGCCACTCGACACGCTCCGACGCACTCGTTCTGAAGTAAAAGGCACCCTCAGTCTATCGAGCACCTCAGAGCTCAAGCGCGCCACGCGCGATGGCGTCGTCCACAGCCCAGCGAGCCCAGTCTCGGTAACCGTCCTGGCTGGGATGAAAACCATCGATTGCGAAAAATCTGTCGTGATATCCCGAGGGAGGCGGCGACATCATCGCGTACGGGAGGGACTCAATCATCGGGCGAATCGAACGCTCAATCGCTTGGGCGTGGGCGTACATAATCGAGCGCAAAGGCTGCGGCAATGTCGGAAACAGGTAGAAGGCGGGAAGCGACGAGAAAATCAGCACCGCATCGGGATGGCCATCATGGAGCACGTTCAGGAGTCGTTCAAATCGGGAGAGGGTGGCTCCAAGGGGTTTCAGATCTTTTGCGTCGTTAGCCCCCAGCGAGACAAAGACGATGTCTGCACGCTCAAGCAACGCGGGCTCCAGAAAGCGACCCAGAATGTCTTTCGAGGTTGCACCGCTCTCACCGACCGAGCGCCAGGAAACTCCTCGCTGCGTGGTTTCGTGTAGGGCGAGGGAAAACTGAGGGATGAGCCCGTGACGAGCGTCGGAGACTCCCACACCCGCGATGGTGGAGTCGCCGAGGCCTAGGACCTTGAGCTCTCGGGGCCCTTCAACAGCACCTGCCCATGGTTGTGGCGCAGGGGGCAACCGCGGCACCTGCTTGCGCACCCACTTGCCCTGTGCGTACAACAGTGGGCTTATCCCGAGGGCGAGTGGCCAGGCTGCCTTATGGGACAACCCAGCGGGCTCAAAGGTGTGGGGGGAGGGTTCAATCGTCATAACGGTCCGCGCCTAGATCGAGGCGCCCGTGAGTCGCCTAAACAGCTCGCGGTAACGACCCACGGTGTGGTCGACCAGTTCGGCCGGAAGAGTGGGGGGAGCACCCTGAAGGTCCCAGTTGTCGAGCAACCAGTTGCGGATGAGCTGCTTATCGAAGCTATCCAAGCGGTGTATTCCTCCGGAGGAATATAACTCTCCATCCCAGTATCGGCTGCTGTCGGAGGTGAGCACTTCGTCGCCGAGAGTTATCTCCCCCGTCGATCGACTGCGCCCAAACTCCAACTTGGTGTCGGCCAGAATGACGCCGCGCGACAGGGCGAGATCTCGCGCTCGCGAATAGATGTCCAGGCTGAGAGCCTTCAGCGCACGAGCGTCATCCATTCCGATGAGCTCCTCAACTGTTTCAAAGGAAATGTTCTCATCGTGATCACCCAGGGCGGCCTTTGTCGCTGGAGTGAAGAGCGGCTCAGGGAGTTCATCTCCTTCGTTGAGCCCGGCTGGAAGCGAGATGCCACACACGCTGGAGCTCTCCTGGTATTCCTTCCAGCCGCTCCCTGCCAGGTAACCGCGGACCACGCATTCAATGGGAAACATATCCAAGGGCTGCACCACCATGCCGCGCGCTCCAACGTCCTCGGGAGGGTGCTGCGGCAGGAGGTGATTGGGGATATCGGGAAGTTGGCTAAACCACCAGCGCGTGAGCGCGGTCAAAATTTCGCCTTTTCCAGGAACCTCGGGACTCAAAATGTGGTCAAATGCGCTCACCCGATCGGTCGCCACAATCAGCAACTCTGTGGCTTCCTCGAGACTAGATGCCGATTGTGGAATATACAGTTCGCGAACTTTTCCCGAGTAGACGGCTGTCCAGTCAGATAGCGCGGTCATGACGAAACGGACAGGGCTATGTCGTGTCGATAGTGAGAGCCCGCAAGGGAAATGTGCTCGAGTGTCGCGTAGGCGTGAGCACGGGCGTCGGAGAATGTCGCACCGGTCGCCACAATACTCATCACGCGACCTCCAGTAGCAAGCAGGTCAGACCCGTCCCACGCGGTGGCGGCATGCGCAATCGTCACATGGTCGTTGACCGGGAGTGTGTCGAGCCCCACAATCTCTCGTCCGGTTTGCGGGTTCTCCGGGTAGCCCTCACTGGCGAGCACGACCGTAATTGCGCAGTCATCGCTGAAGCGGGGAGCCTCGACACTCTCAAGCATTTCGGTGGCCGCCGCGTAGAGCAGTGGCGCAAGTGGGGACTCGAGCCGAGCGAGCACCACCTGAGTCTCCGGGTCGCCGAAGCGAGCATTGAACTCAATGACCTTGATACCGGAGTCGGTGACAATCAGACCGCAGTAGAGGACACCAATGAAAGGGTGGCCTCGCGAGGCGAGCTCATCGATGACGGGCTGAGCAATCGTCGTTGTGACTGTTGCTATGAAGTCGTCATCGAGCCACGGCAGCGGAGAGTAGGCGCCCATACCCCCGGTGTTCGGTCCTTCGTCTGCATCGAACGCGCGCTTGTAGTCCTGAGCAGGGGTCATCGGGACAATGGTTCGGCCATCGCTGAGGAAGAACAGCGAAACCTCGGGGCCCTCAAGAAACTCCTCGACAAGGACATCTCCGTGTTGCAGGTAAAACGTTGCGTGCTCAATCGCGGCGTCCCTGTCCTCGGTGACGAGAACACCTTTTCCGGCAGCCAAACCGTCAGCTTTGACGACGTAGGGCGAGCCTGATGCGTCAAGGGCGGCGAGGAGTCCGTCGTGATCGGACACCGTCCACGCCTGCCCGGTGGGGACATCGGCGGCCGCCATGATTTCTTTAGCGAATGATTTTGAGCCCTCGATGGCTGCTGCTTCTTTGTCCGGCCCGAATACCGCGACTCCTGCTTTCCGAAGCGAGTTGGCAACTCCTGCAACAAGAGGGGCCTCTGGCCCGATGATCACCAGGTCAACATCCGATGTGGCAGCGAACTCGGTAACGACTTTGGGGTTGGCGGGGTTGAGTGCCACGATTTCTGCTTCGGCAGAGATTCCCGCGTTTCCGGGGGCCGCAAGAATCTCGTGCTTTTCGGGATCGCGCCGAAGCGCGCTGATGATGGTGTGTTCCCTCGCGCCCGAACCAATGACCAAAATCTTCACGCGCCAACCCTACCTTTGCCTGATTGCTAACGTGAGTCCTGTGGCAGGCAGACGCATTTCCGATGACGCGGGCATCGCCGCACTCTCCCATTGGGAAGGTCCCGATGCGACAGCGGAAGACGAAGCGCTCGCGGTCCGATACACCCTGCAGTTGCTCAAGCAAAAAGCGCCAGGTTCCAGCGTCGAAGTTCGCGTTCCTCCGTGGGGGGCCATCCAAGCTATCGATGGCCCCACTCACACGCGGGGGACGCCCCCCGCGGTTATCGAGATGTCTCCCACTGTCTGGCTGGAGATCGCGCTGGGGAAGCACAGCTTTGACGAGGCACTGGGCGCAGGGAGAATCCAGGCCTCCGGGCAGCGCTCAAATCTCTCAGCCTGGCTTCCGATTGTCGCGTTACCCTGACCCCATGTCCTCTTCCGAGCCAGAGCCCCAGCAACGCGTCGCCGTTCGGCGCTCGCCTCGCCTCGGCGCATTTATTGCAGTGTTTGGAATTGTGGGGTTTGGTGTGACGCTTGTCCTCACCGGTCTGTATGAAGTTGACCCCTCCATCGGTTTCGCAACGCTGTTTGCGTATTTCTCTCTCTATGGAATCACGGGGTCCATAGCCGTGGGAATAGTGCTGTGGCTGATTCTTGACTTCCGGTCTAAGCGACGAGTCAGGGAGATAACGATGGAGCGAGACTCACACCCAGAGAGTTAGCTCGCCTGGTTGGTTTCCACCCAGCTGAGGTATTCCTCGGTGATTGTTCCGGTGACGTATTCCCCGGTGAAGCAGCTCATGTCGAGCTCTGTAACGTCGGAGCCTTCGATAATGGCCTGCTTCATGTCCTCCACCTCTTGATAAATCAGGTGGTCGGCGCCAATTTCGAGCGCAATTTCGGGGATTGTCTTTCCCGCGGCGACGAGCTCGCTCTTGCTGGGCATATTGATTCCATACACGTGAGGGAAACGAACCGGAGGAGCGGCCGAGGTGAACGTTACGCTCTTCGCGCCAGCTTCCCGCGCCATTTCGACGATCTCGCGGGACGTTGTCCCTCGAACGATGGAGTCGTCGACAATGAGGACATTCTTTCCGGCAAATTCGCTCGACATGGCGTTGAGTTTTTGCCTGACGCTCTTCGTTCGCTGGGCCTGCCCCGGCATGATGAATGTGCGACCGATGTACTTGTTCTTGTAGAAGCCTTCGCGGTACTCGATACCGAGTTTTCTCGCTACCTGCATCGCCGCTGGCCTGGCTGAGTCAGGGATCGGCATGACCACGTCGATGTCATCGGTGGGGGCGTAGCGAGCGATTGTGTCGGCCAGCTTGTCACCCAAGCGCAGCCGAGCCTCATAGACGGAGATGCCACTGATGACGGAGTCGGGGCGGGCGAGGTAGACGTATTCGAACGCACACGGAAAGAGCTGCGGATTCTCTGCGCACTGTTTCTGGTGGAGTGTGCCGTCTCGAGAAATGAAGAGTGCTTCCCCGGGTTCGACGTCTCGGACAATCTCATACCCGGAGGCTTCGAGGACGAGCGATTCACTGGCAACAATCCATTCGTCACCGACAAGACCAGCTTGCCTGCGGCCAAGGATGAGTGGCCGAATTCCAAAGGGATCACGGAACGCGAGGATTCCATGGCCCGCGATGACGGCAATGGCTGCATAGGAACCCTCGACCCTGCGGTGCACAGCGGAAACAGCCTCAAACGCGATGTCAGGAGTGAACGCTGTCTGGGATTGCGCAGACTGCAATTCGCTGGCAAGGACATTCACGAGCAATTCGGTGTCGGACGTCGTATTGAGATGCCGGCGGTCTTTGTCCGCCAGTTCCTTGGTCAACTCGCGAGTGTTGGTGAGGTTTCCGTTGTGGACCAAGACGATGCCGTAGGGCGCGTTCACATAGAACGGCTGCGCTTCTTGCTCTTTCTTGGCATTTCCTCGCGTCGCGTAGCGGACGTGCCCGAGGCCGATAGTTCCTACAAGCGAGCGCATGTCGCGGGTGCGGTAGCCCTCGCGAACCTGACCTTTGGACTTGTGGATGTGCAACGTGTGCTCATCGGATGTTGCGATACCGGTGGAGTCTTGACCACGGTGCTGCAGGAGAGCCAGTGCGTCGTACACCTGTTGATTCACGGGTGACGATGAAACAATGCCCACGATCCCACACATTGAAGGGGGTCATCTCCTCGTCTTACGCCCGATGATAACCCCAGCCTACCCGGCGGACGCAGCCTCAGCGACTATCCGCAGAGGACTTCCTGAGCGGCTGTGTGGCGAGGGAAAATCTACGACGAATGCCCGCAAGGATTCCGCCGGCAGCAAGCGCCGCCATAAGCGGACCCAACCACACTCCGGCCGCGAGCGGCTCAGGGATTATCGGCTCCACCTGATTCAGGGCACGAGGTTCACGATCTCCGGGCACAGCTCGTGGGGGCCCTTCCACGCTGCGCTGATCTGGCGAGGGCGTCACAGGGACGTCGATGACGTCGTCCTCGGGTGGGGGCACCCGAACCGCGGGGCGTGCTTGAATAACGTCGCTCACGATGGGGTCGGCAGCCGGGGGTGAGGCCTCGGCGCCATCGGCAGGTGAAGCGGCACCAGCACCCGCGGCTGGTTCAGGCGCCGGTTCTTCTGGTGCAGGAACAGGGGCCGTGACCGTGAGTGTTCCGGTCACACGGGACGGGCGAGAAAGCAGGGTCACCCCGTCAGCACTGACGCTCTCGCGCGTGCGTAACTCGACAGGGTAGTCACCTGGAGCCACTGCCTCAGAGGCAGTCACTGTGACGATGAGAGAGGATCCCGCGTCATCCTGGCGCTCCCACGTCACCCCATCAGGAAGCCCTGCCACGGTGAGGGTCCGAGTGGTGGGCGCGGCTGGAGGTGAATACGGAGCTGCAAAGTCGAGCGACAGGGCAGCGGAGGGGTTGCCATCGGCGATTGTTGACCAGGTTGGCGCTTGCAGGCAGGATTGCTGGCTCTCCCACACAACGCCGTAGGTGCCCGCCTGGGAGCTGGCAAAGGACGCTGCGGTGCCGGTGGAGCAGGGGTCAGAATCGACGAGTCCGACCGTGATTGTCATGGTGAAGTCAGCCGAATCTCCGGGGATTACATACAGCGTTGGATTGCGATCGCCATCAACAAGTGGCGTGTAGAGAGATTCGCCCCCCTCGAAACTGGCCACTCCCGCGGTGGTGGTGGCGGTCATGATCAGCGTGGGGTGTGCGCCGGAGGCATCACGAACGAGCAGGCTCGTCGAGCCCTGCCCCGTGAATATGGGGACGTACCCCTCGGACAGCCCGGCAACCCAGTAAATTCTGCGGTTGATCGCTGATTCGTCACTCAGGGAGCGATGCCGGAAGGAGAACCTCACCTGATTGCCACTGATTGACACCGTTTGTTCGCTATAAATCTGGTTGTTGGGATTAGCGCTGAGATAGCCCGGCGTGCTCCACGATGACTCGCCGCCGGGGTTGGGGCTCTGGCTTCCTGGATCTGGTGAGACGCCTCGGCGCGTTTCGGTCCCCGTGGGAGAAGTCCACTCGATCCCGAGTGCGCCCAGCGCCGAAAATGCCGGGGTTTGCCAGCCGGTAACCCCTGTGGCGAAATCCCGTTGCACTCCGCCGGAGAGGACCCCGAGGCTTTCGTCAATGCTCGCCCATTCAACGCTCGCGGTTTGGGGACCCGGGGCGCTGGCGTGGGTGGGTGATACGAAAGCTGAGGAGAGACCAGCGCCGAGAAGAAGGATGCCCACCCATGAGGTTGTCGCAGAAAAAGGGGACGTTGTGTGCCGAGTTTTCTCTGTCATGGTCGAAGGCTAAAAGTGGCCTCGCAGCACCTGCCGAAGTTATCCACATCAGCCCGCTGACGCGGTCGACTAGGCTGGCATCGTGACGGAGCGCTCCCCCTACCAGTCCAGCGGAGTCGATACGGGCGCAGGAGATCGCGCGGTTGAGTTGATGAAAGCCGCGGTCCAGGCGAGTCACTCGCCCCGAGTTATCGGGGGTGTGGGAGGGTTCGCTGGCCTATACGACGCGTCATTTATGACCTCGTACCGAAAGCCCATTCTGGCGACATCCACCGATGGCGTGGGGACAAAGGTCGCCATTGCCCAGGCCATGGATGTCCACGACACGATCGGGTATGACCTCGTGGGCATGGTGGTGGACGACATTGTGGTCGTCGGAGCTACGCCTCTCTTTATGACCGACTACATTGCCTGCGGGTCTGTTGTGCCCGAGCGCATTGCGGCGATTGTCCGCGGAATTGCCGGGGCATGCGCGGAGACTGGAGTCTCTCTTGTGGGTGGTGAAACAGCGGAACACCCCGGGCTGCTTGGCGTTGACGACTACGACGTCGCCGGCGCAGCGACGGGCGTTGTCGAGGCTGACGAGATGCTCGATCCCAGCAAAGTTCGCGACGGCGATGTGGTGCTGGCCATTGCCTCCAGTGGATTACACAGCAACGGATTTTCTCTCGTGCGAAAAATTGTGGCCGATAACGGATGGGATATTCGTCAGCAGCGCCCCGAGTTTTCTCGCGAATTAGGTCTTGAGCTCTTGGAGCCCACCATGCTCTACACGCGGTCGTTGCTCAGCGTGATGGCTTCGCATCCTGGAGCACTCCACATGCTGAGCCATGTCACCGGCGGTGGCATCGCGCAGAACTTGTCGAGGGTTATCCCGCCTGAGCTGGCTGTTGATGTGGATCGCTCGACGTGGTCGCCCCCTGCGGTGATGAGAGTCCTGGCTGATGCTGGAGGTTTTGCGTTGGGGCAGGTCGAAGACACCTGGAACATGGGAATGGGAATGGTGGCTCTCGTTGACCCCGCCAGCTCTGAGGCCGTGCTGGACTCACTCCGGAGCGCGGGCCACAGCGCCTGGCAGGTAGGCGTGGTCCGAACGCGAGCAACGGCGGACTCCGAAGGCGCTACCACCAGCGCGAAGGGTGTCGAAGGCGGAGCAATCCGACTGGTCGGAACCTACGCGGACTCTTCCTCAGCCTCGTCGTAGTCAGCCCACTTGTCCACGTACTGATCGTCAGCGCTGGGCGAGGCAAGTTCCTTCTCCAGCTGAGACAGGTCGGTGTCGGGGGAGAAATACTTTAATTCGCGCGCAACTTTGGTGTGTTTTGCTTTTTGCCGACCGCGACCCATCGGTCACCCCTTTGCTTCTGTGGACGAGGGCTTTTCGGGCCCGTAACGTTCCGTGTCAGGGATAGAGAATGGGGGGAGTTTATCACGCACATCCGTGAGCTGTGCGGACTACACAAGCGCTGTGGTCACCAGAAAAGCACCCGCACAGCTCGCTATTCCCAGAGCCAGATGCAGCGCAAGCGCAGCGAGTAAAGGGCCCACCCGGATGGATGCTCGCTGGGGCACCATCATGATTGCCAATGTGGAGAACGTAGTTAGGCCTCCGGCCAGACCGACCATGAGGGGGTAGGTCCAGAAGGATTCGGGTAGAGCGGCGATCATCCCGACAATTGCTGAACCCACCGTGTTCACCACCCCGAGCGACCACCAGGGTGTGTGGGGTAGCGCACGCGTGATGACCCAGCGCAGAGTCGCACCGAGTGCCCCTGCGAGGACCGTGGCCGTCAACACCAGAGGAGTCATGGCGTGAGTCCCCTGCCCGCTCTCGCGCCAAGGCTGCGACCGGCGAGAACCGCGAGAGCACCGGCAGCAAGTGTGAGTGCGAGGTATCCGATTGCCCAGACAAGGGGAGTCGTGACCGTGATCAAGGCGATGGCAGAGAACGTCGTGTAGGAGCCAAAGAAACCGATAGTGATTCCCGAGCGAAACCACTCAGGGAATTCCGGCAGGCCTCTGCCCAGGACGAAAGCAAGCCCGAAGGCCCCCACAAGGTTGGCCGCAAGGGTCGCGATGAGTGAACCGTGCGCGTAGTGCTCGGTAGCTTCGAGCGCTCCCACGCGTGCCAGTGTGCCGAGTGCACCCCCGATCGAGACGGTCAGAAGTTCCCGGGTACGCACACAGCGAGGCTACTCCTGTGCCTCAATAGACTGAGCCAATGGCTGCTTCTCGACGTTCCCTCGTGCGCGGTGTGGCCTGGTTTCTTGGGGTCACACTCGTACTTGGCCTGGGCATTACTGCCTGGATTGTCGTGCCGATACTGACCAGCACACCCCAGGGAGCATCGGGCCAAGAGCGTATGGTCGAGGGGTTCCCGCAGAGTGTCAGCGCGACGGGTGACGACGGCCGCACCAGAACATTGGCAGCTCAGCACGAGGGGGATCCCGCGCGCGATCTTTCCGCACTTCGGGTGGGTGATCGCATTGTCGTCTCGGGTTCTGGATATAACCCTGCGCAGGGCATCTATGTCGCAGTCTGCAAAGTCCCCGAGTCACGAGGGATTAAACCTGGCCCCTGCTTGGGCGGGGTGCCGAGCACCGAAGAAGAGGGCCTCTCATCGGTAGGAGCTATCGACTATGCGGCGTCGAACTGGGTCAATGACGAGTGGGCATGGCGACTTTTTGGCGCGAGAAGTTTTGACGATCGAGACGCTGGGACCTTCACCGCGTACATCGAGATTCCGGCCGTGGCTGATGAGAATGTGGATTGCTCCCGCGCTACGTGTGGGCTGTACACCCGCAACGATCACACGGCCCTGGAAGACCGGGTTCAGGACCTTTACGTCCCGGTCGCTTTTGCCGAGTAGTCAGGAACTCGAAAGACTCTGATCGCGCGCTGGGCAAGGGGCCCGATGGCTATCGCGAAAAGTATCGTCCCGACCCCAAAAGTTCCGCCCAGCGTCCAGCCAATAACAAGGACGGTGGCTTCGACGACCGTGCGCACCGCCCACATGGGGTACCCGAACCGGGCGTTGAAACCGACCATGAGACCATCTCTGGGTCCTGGCCCAAAACGAGCACCAATATAAAGACCACTGGCAATTCCCATCATCAGGAGCCCCGCCGCAAAGAGAACGATGCGCTGCGCCAGAAGCTCGGGTGTCTCGATGAGATACAGCCCCACCTCCATGCTGGGACCAACGAGAAGGGCGTTGAGCAGAGTTCCAATTCCGGGTCGTTGGCGCAGGGGAATCCAAATCAAGAGAACGGCCAGGCCGCTGATGACGATGACCCAGCCAATCCCAAATCCCCACGTCACATGGAACCCCTCGGCGAAAACGGTCCACGGATCCACGCCCAGTCCGGCACGCAACATCATGGCTGCAGCAAAACCAAAGAGAAACAGCCCGGAAAGAAGTTGGCTCCAGCGTCGGAGGTAGTGGAGTCCAAGGGGCACGGGCTTACTCTACGCCCGAGATTGGCGAAGAAATTTCCTTCCCAATGGCCACCCCGGGTGCTACGGTGGGAGGCGGAACAAGAGAACGCCATCGGTGGCGCACCTCGAGGGCCATCGCCTCACAGTCGTGAGAGCGGCCGAATGTGTAGACGAAACAGCCCCGGTCTGGCTACTGGTGATCTGGGCCTGGTGTCATGTGTGACACCTCTTCTCCCCATATTGATCACAAAGAAAGCTGTCTATTTCCATGCCATCACCCAAAAAGGCTCCTTCATGGCGCCCACCGTCCAAAAGAACGTCCTTTCAGAACTCGAAGAAGCGCCGTCCTGCGGCTGCCCATTCTGATGCAGAATCCCCTCGAGGCGAGCGCCGTCCCGCGGCGACCCGCTCTCAATCAGATGCACCCCGCAGTGAGCGCCGCTCCTCGGAAAACTTCGACCGCCGCCCGGCAGGGCAGCGCGATGGTGCACCCTCTCGCGGTGGTGACACACGCAGCTATGACAAGTCGGATCGCCGTTCAGCCCCATCGGGTGAGCGCCGTTCCTCGGAGGGCTACGACCGTCGACCCGCAGGGCAGCGCGAAGGCGCTCCCTCTCGTGGCGGAGAGAGTCGCTCGTACCAGAAATCCGATCGCCGACCCACGGGATCGGGTGAGCGCCGTCAGTTCTCCGGCGATGACCGTAGACCACCGCGCGATGGAGCCCGCCGCGAGCCTCACCGCGGAGCCCGTTCGTATGACGCTCCTCGCAAACAGATTCCGACCGTTCACCACAAACCGCTCGAAGCCATTGCTGTCGCTCCTGACGCTGGCGAGGGTCTCGAATTTCAAGACTTGGGCTTAGGCGATCGCATCGCGGAGGCCATCCGCGAGCAGGGAGCAATTACTCCTTTCGCGTTGCAGGCCGTCACGATTCCGGTAGCGCTGACCGGCCGTCACGTCTTGGGTCGGGGCCGAACAGGCTCCGGTAAGACCATCGCGTTCAGCGCTCCGTTGGTGGAGCGGCTTCTCCGCTTGACCTCCAAGGGCGTCAAGCGTGCTGTGGGACGCGCTCCCCGAGCACTCATCCTTGCTCCCACTCGTGAGCTGGCCCTGCAAATTGACCGCACCGTCCAGCCGATCGCCCGGAGCGTGGGACTGTTCACCACCCAGATTTATGGTGGCGTTCCGCTGGGTCGTCAGATTGGCGCTCTCGAGCGCGGTGTCGACATTGTCGTGGGGACTCCCGGCCGTATCGAGGACTTGATGGCCAGAGGAAAGCTTGATGTGTCTCAGGTCGTCATTTCCGTCGTGGATGAAGCCGACCACATGTCGGAGCTCGGTTTCATTGAGCCTTTGGGTCGCATTTTGAGGGAAACCTCACCCAGTGGGCAGCGCTTGCTGTTCTCAGCAACGCTGGATGCCGGTGTCGCAGGGATCGTCGCAGAGTTCCTGCCAGACCCTGCAGTGTTCGAGGTCGCTGGTGAAAACCAGGAATCCTCGACCATTGACCACCGTGTGTGGGTTGTGGACCAGAGGCAGAAGCGCGATGTTGTTCTCGAGCTTGCCCAGGGACCGGGGAAGACTCTGATGTTCACCCGCACCCGAGCGTTCGCCGAGGAGCTTGCGGATCACCTGGATGACCACGGTGTTCCCGCGGTGAGCCTTCACGGTGATCTCAACCAGGCGCGACGAACCAGAAATCTCGAGAAATTGACATCTGGTCGCGTGAATGTGTTGGTCGCAACCGACGTTGCAGCGCGAGGGATTCACGTGGACGATATCGACACTGTTGTCCAGGTCGATCAGCCCGATGATTTCAAGTCATATGTGCACCGCTCCGGTCGTACGGGTCGCGCAGGGAAAGAGGGTCGCGTCATCACGCTGACGACTCGTTCTCGCTCGCGCAAGCTCGTCGATCTCCTCAAGCAAGCAGGTATTTCTTGTGAGCTGGAGGAAAAGAGCGTGAAGCCTTCTCGCCCTCTCGAGCGCGTCTAGAGAGCGAGAAGCCCGCTGGCGACGAGCGCCAGCACGAGCCCGGCCCCTTGAATGAGCGCAATGCGCTCTTTGAGGACGACGCTGGCGAGCAGGATGGTGCCCGCCGGGTAGAGGGCGATCAGCACAGAAACCACAGAGAGCGCACCCGAGCGCAGGCCGTAAATGACGGCAACATTGGCGACCACATCGAGAATTCCTGCGATCACAATCATCGTCCACACAGTTCTGAGCTGGGGGAGGCCCGGAAGCTTCGGGGTTCGAGACGTGAGGACGCGCGCGAGAACCAAGACTCCGGTGGCGATGATGAGTGCGCTTGAGCTGACCATTCTGTTGGCGAGCAACGGAATGAGGCCGGAGTCCGCCGGAGAAAGATCGATAAGGATTACCGTGAAGCCGATGAAGGTTCCAGACCCGGCCGCCATCAGCAAGCCAAGGGGTCGCGGTCGCACGGCGCCTTTTTCGGGAACGAAACCGACCAGAATCACGGCGACAAGCGCCACCGCAAGGGCGATATAGAAGCTCGCTCCCCCACCCTCACCCGCGGAGAGTCCTACGCTGACGGGGACAATCGCGGAGATGAAAGCGGTGGCGGGCGAAAGAATGCTCATCGGGCCAATGGCCAAGCTCCCATAGAGCAAGCCGATCCCAATCGCTCCCGCCAACCCCGATGCTGCACCATAGAACCAGGCGTCGTAGCTCGAAACTGCGGTGACAAACGGCGAGGTCAACGCCAAGCCCACCAGTCCAACAAGGGCAACACCCAGTGTGGTGAGAAGTGTCGAAGAGCGCCGAGCGGCGAGACCGCCGTAGAAGTCAGCCCCACCGTAAGCGAGTGCTCCCGCGAGCCCCAGAACAACCGTTAGCACGAAGAAGCTTCCATCGACGTAACAGTATTACTTCTCCGGGTGGGTTTTTTGCGTTTGCGCAATACTCTGGGACAACTCGTTGTTGGGCTTGCTAGGAGGAACACCCGTGTCATTGGTTTATGGAAACATCACCGAAGCGTTCGGAAACACCCCGCTGGTTCGTTTGAACCGTGTCACGGAGGGCGCTGGCGCCACGGTGTTGGCAAAGCTCGAGTTTTATAACCCCTCATCGTCTGTCAAGGACAGACTCGCGATTGCTGTGGTCGATGCCGCTGAAGCGTCCGGTGAGCTCAAGCCCGGCGGCACCATCGTGGAGGCCACCAGTGGCAACACCGGTATCGCACTCGCCATGGTTGCGGCAGCCCGCGGCTACAAGGCTGTCCTCACGATGCCGGAGACCATGAGCAACGAGCGTCGAATGCTGTTGCGCGCCTATGGCGCCACGTTGATCCTCACGCCTGGTCCCGAGGGAATGACGGGGGCTGTCAACGAGGCCGTCAAGGTCGCCGCCGAGATCCCGGGTGCCGTGTTGGCCCGACAGTTTGAGAACCCTGCGAACCCTGAGATTCACCGCAAGACCACGGCAGAAGAAATCTGGCGCGACACCGATGGCGCCGTCGACGCGTTCGTCGCAGGCGTGGGAACCGGTGGGACGCTGACGGGAACGGGTCAGGCGTTGAAGGCCAAGAAGCCAGAACTCACGGTCGTCGGTGTTGAGCCGCTCGAGTCGCCGCTGCTCAATGGTGGCGAGGCGGGGCCCCACAAAATTCAGGGAATCGGCGCGAACTTTGTCCCCGCCATTTTGGATCGAGAAATTTACGACGAGATTATTGACGTCACCAGCCAACAGGCTGTGGACATGGCTCGCCGTCTTGGTGCGGAAGAGGGAATCCTGGGCGGCATCTCCTCGGGCGCCACTGCCCACGCTGCAGTTCAGCTGGCACATCGTCCCGAGCTCGCTGGTTCGACAATTGTCGTTATTCTGGCAAGCTTTGGGGAGCGCTACCTCTCTACCGTTCTCTACGAGGGCCTCGATACCTAATATGACTCACTCCACTCGCATGGGCGAAGACATCGCCGCGGTGCGAGAACGCGACCCTGCCGCGCGCACACATCTTGAGGTTGCGCTCACCGCTCCGGGCGTTCACGCGATCTGGTGGCATCGAATTGCCGCATGGTTCTGGCGATGGGAGTGGTTCTTGATTGCGCGAGTCATCTCGAACATTGCGCGGACGCTGACCGGGATAGAGATTCACCCGGGCGCCCGTTTGGGCCGTCGGGTCGTCATCGATCACGGCATGGGCGTCGTGATCGGCGAGACCGCAACTGTCGGCGATGACTGTCTGATTTATCACGGTGTCACTCTCGGTGGCAAAGTGGCGCAGGCTCGTGAAGAGACCAACGGCCGCCGTCATCCCAGTGTGGGAAACGGAGTGATGATTGGCGCAGGAGCGACGTTGCTGGGGCCCATCACCATCGGGGACGGAGCCGCTGTTGGCGCACTCTCCGTGGTCTTGAAAGACGTTCCCGCGGGGGCTCTCGCGGTCGGTATTCCTGCAAAAATCACGAAGCGGACCAAGCGCACGTAGGCTCTTCTCATGCTGAAACAGGTGAGCCGTCTCACCCTTGGCCCGTTGGCCAGGGGGTTGTTTCGCGCGAAAATCATCGGTCGGCGTAATGTCCCCAAGTCCGGCGCAGTCATTTTGGCCAGTAACCACCTGTCGTTTATCGACAGTGTGGTCATTACGCTTTTCGCACCAAGACCAGTGTCGTTCCTTGCAAAGGACAGCTATTTCACCGGCTCAGGGGTCAAAGGTTTTCTTTCGCGCACCTTTTTTCGCGGGATTGGCGCCATTCCGGTGACGAGGGGTGTGGGGCAGGCTGCTCAAGATGCTCTCGATGCGGGCCTGTCTCTCCTCCAGGAGGGCGAAGCGTTTGCCATCTATCCCGAAGGCACGAGGTCGCGAGATGGCCGTCTCTATCGGGGCAAGACCGGAGTTGCCTGGTTGGCGCTCAACGCTGGCGTTCCCGTGGTTCCCGTTGCCCTCAAAGGCACCGACAAAGTGCAACCCATCGGGAGCAAGGGCATCCGTCCTGCAAAAGTGACAATCCAGTTTGGGCAAGCCCTCGATTTGTCCCACCACGGTAAAGCAGACTCGGGGCGGGCTCGACGTCACGCGACCGATGAGGTCATGGCGGCCATTGCCGCGCTGTCGGGCCAGGAACGCGCGGATGGATACAACGAGCCTCCCGCCACAACTTTCGTCGAGAAGGTTCGCCGGACCTTTCGATCGAAGTCTGAGCTTTAGGCCTCGGGTTCGTTCGCCTGAGCCTCGGCGAGCTGCTTACGGACATCGTCCATATCGAGGCCTTTGACGGCGGTAATGACTTCTTCCAATGCGGGTGCCGGAAGTGCGCCGGGTTGCGAGAAGACGAGAATTCCATCGCGGAACGCCATCAATGTTGGAATCGACCGGATGTTGGCAGCCTGAGATAGCGAGGGTTGCGCTTCGGTGTCAACCTTGCCAAACGTCACATCGGAGTGGTCGTTGCTGGCGGCTTCGTAGACGGGAGCGAACGCGACACAGGGCCCACACCACGCGGCCCAGAAATCGACGAGCGTGATTCCCTCCGAGGTAACAGTCTTTTCGAAGTCTTCATGGGTCAGATCAATGGTGGGCATTACGAGTCCTTTCGTCGCGCTCAACAATACCCCATGGGGTATTTTGTCGATACCCGTGTTCGCCCTGCGCGGAGACAACACAGCGGCGCATAGTAGATGTGAAACAAAAAGAGAGGCCCCCTGTGCATCCCCATGGTGCATGGGGCCTATCCCGTAGAGAGGAAACTGGCTCGCGAGCGTATTCTGGTGGGGATTTCCGTGATGAGGAAGGACAGGGTCATGACGGTAACCACTGATGCTCCCAAGGGGACGACCGAGTTTCCAGCGAGCGAAGACCTCACTCTCGATACCGCTGCGTTAGGCGAGTATCTCTTGGGGCGTTGGGCGGAAACCCGTCGCAAGGCTCGCGCTCTGTGCGAGAAGCCCGAGATGTGGAAAATCGAAGGTCAGCCGATTGCGGAGCACCGCGAACGAGTGATGGGTCAGCTGGGGTTGCTGGTTGACGCGGGGGGCGTCCTGTTGTCCTTCCCCGAGAGCGTTGGCGGAAAAGCAGACCCGGGTGGGAATATCGCAAACTTCGAGCAACTCGTGCTCGCGGATCCCTCCCTGCAGATCAAGTCCGGTGTGCAGTGGGGTCTTTTCGGCGCCGCAGTCATGCACCTGGGAACCGATACACATCACCAGAAGTGGTTGCCAGGGATTATGTCGCTGGAGATTCCTGGATGCTTTGCCATGACGGAGACTGGTCACGGATCTGACGTGGCATCCATTGCCACGACAGCCACGTATGACCCGGACTCGGGAGATTTTGTTCTTCACACCCCTCACCGGGGGGCCTGGAAGGACTACATCGGTAATGCTGCGCTCCACGGCAAAGCCGCCGTCGTGTTCGCACAGCTCATCGTTGCTGGCGAGAACCACGGCGTTCACGCCCTGTATGTTCCGCTGCGGGACGAGAAAGGCTTCTTGCCAGGTATTGGTGGCGACGATGATGGGCCCAAGGGTGGCCTCAACGGAATTGATAACGGTCGCCTGCATTTCACCAACGTCCGCGTCCCTCGGGAGAACCTCCTCGATCGCTATGGCTCCGTTGACGAGAATGGCGTCTATTCCTCTCCGATTGAAAGCCGCGGTCGACGATTCTTCACGATTCTGGGCACGCTGGTTCAAGGGCGTGTATCGCTCGTGGGCGCAGCCGTCGTTGCATCGCAGTTGGCGATGACGATTGCCCTCAAGTACGCCTTGATTCGTCGCCAATTCCCGGTTCCCGGGACTGACCGCGAGCAGGTGCTCCTGGATTACCAAGAGCACCAGAGACGTCTGTTGCCGCGACTGGCCACGACGTATGCCATGACCTTCGCTCAAGACGAACTGCTGACGATCTTCGACGACGTTTTTAGTGGAGCTCGCGATACCGAGGAAGAACGCCAAGATCTCGAAACGCTCGCCGCAGCTCTCAAGCCCTACGCGACCTGGGCTGCGCTGGACATTATTCAGGCTGGCCGCGAAGCGTGCGGCGGCCAAGGATTCCTGGCAGAGAATCGTCTCGCGACGTTGCGCTCTGACCTCGATGTGTATGTCACCTTTGAAGGGGACAACACCGTACTCCTTCAGCTCGTCGCCAAGCGACTTCTGGGCGACTATGCCAAACAGTTCAAGGGTGCTGATTTTGGCACGATGGCGGGATATCTCGCCGACCAGGTAGGCGACGCTGCCTTCAACCGCTCGGGACTGCGCCGATTGGCACAGAACGTGGCAGATTTCGGCTCGACCGCCAGGTCCATAGGTTACGTGCGGAGCACCGCATCGCAACGGCAGCTGCTCACCGATCGAGTGCACAGCATGGTGTCCGAGCTCGCTGATCACTTGAAGCCCGCCAGCAAACTTCCTCCGGAAGAGGCCGCGGCTCTCATGAACACCCACCAGAGCGCACTCATTGACGCGGCCCGCGCTCATGCCGAGCTCGTTGTGTGGGAGGCATTCACCCACGCGGTCGATCGCATGGACGAAGGATCCAACAAGCAGGTCATGAGGTGGTTGCGCGACCTGCACGGGTTTAGCGTGATTGAACAACACCGTGATTGGTACCTGATGAAGGGGCGTCTGAGCCCGCACCGCGCTGAAGCAATCACGGACTACATCAACCACAGGTTGTTGCCGCGCTTGCGACCCCACGTAGTGGACCTTGTCGATAGCTTTGGTCTGGCAGAGGGACACATTCGCGCTCCCATCGCCCTCGGTGAGGAACACGATCGGCAAGAAGAAGCTCGCGCCCACGAAAGAGGCGGAGCATAGGGGTATGACTCCCTCGACTGGCTGGGCTCTCGTAGGAGCTCAGTTTGGTCTGCTTGCGGCCCTTATTGTCTTGCCCGCCGGTGAGCTGTGGGGCAGGGGGGTCCTCGCTCTGGGACTCGGCGGGACACTGATTGTTCTGGGTCTCCTCATCGTGGTTGCGGCGGGTTTTCGGCTGGGGCCAAGCCTCACGCCCCTGCCTATTCCTAAGGACGATGGCGTGTTGGTGACCGAAGGGTTTTTTCGCTACGTCCGGCATCCGATTTACAGCGGCGTGCTGCTGGCCGCACTGGGAATCGTGATCGCTCAGGCATCACTTGCCCACATCGTGGGCTGGCTGTTTCTCCTGGGTGTGCTGACGCTGAAGGCTGTGGGTGAAGAGCGCATGCTGGCTGAGAAGTATGAGGGCTATGCGCTCTATAGCGATACGACAGGCAGGTTCTTCCCGCGACGAGCCCGGCGGTGAGCGGCGCTTCAGGCTAGGCTTAAGACTAGCTAGGGGTACACGTTAGATAAGGGATCATGGCGCGACGAAAGCTCGGTGATGTGTCGCACCCTGACCTTCTCCTGACGGATGATTTCTGGTTGCAGTTCGGTGATGACCCACAACCACCGATGCGCTTGAAAATTCTCTACGTGACATTCGGTGAGGTCGCCCTCTCGGGACCTGGCTCGTTCAACGTTGCCAGTGTCTGCGATCGCCTCGGAATCACCTACCCGATGGTCAATCATTACTTTGGCGGACGTGACGGACTCCTTGCCGAAGGGGCGTCCATGATGTATCGCCGCTATATCGAGGGGATCTGGGAAGCGGCTCTTGCGGCTCCGCGAAATCCCGAGGCTCGCTTGAAAGCTTGGATGATGGCCCAGGTTTCTGGGACACACACCATGGGCGGCTGGGGCCCCATTTTGAGCTATCCACTTGCCGCCCGAGAGGTTACGGCAGAAATCGAGTCGAAGTTTCAAGGACCACTGAACCGCTTGTTCGAGCTCAATCTGGCTCGACTGGCAGCCATGATTGGTGACGTTCGCGCGGGATCGGTCACGGATTGCGACTTCACGGAGGATAACTATCCCCGCGATGCCATGTTGGTAGACCCGTTATTGCGCAAGATTATGCCAACGGTGGCGTGGTCAATTTTTGGGCTGTCAGTGTGGATGGGCGGCCAACACGCACCAGCCCGGGCCACCGGAGAGGTATTTGCCAGGGCCGATGAACTCATCGACAACCACTTCGCCACGCTTCTGGGAGTCATTACAGACACGTCTGTTTAACTAAATACATTTCTATTTAGTTTGTTAACATGAGTGGGAGGGCAACCCCGATGATGCAGGGCAGGTCGAGGCTTCTGTGCTTCTCGTGCTGAGCGCGGGGCTTGGTGGGGCAGCAGTCGTTCTGGCCGGTCTCGCGGTATTTCTCTTCCTCCACTCACAGGGCTATCTCTCCCGAACAAAATCCCGGAGCACCCGGATTACGCACAGCCACGATTTGGAGATGTCCACGCGGTAACTGACAGGCTCCTCTGGTACGGTTGTCTTCGCTCACCCTCGAGGAGGCCTCTTGAGGGAAGTCACTAACCGCAAGGGTGAAATCTCATGATTGTTGGAGTTCCTCAAGAGCCCATTTCTGGCGAGAACAGGGTTGCCGCAACGCCTGAATCCGTCAAGCAGCTCGTCACAGCCGGACTGAAGGTCACGGTGCAGAAGGGAGCTGGCGTCGCCGCTGGGTATCCCGATGACGCGTATAAGGCCGCCGGTGCGACCGTGGCTCCCACTCTGAGTCTGGGATCCCTCGACGTCCTCGCACACGTGCGACCGCTGGCACCTGCCACCATCAAGAAGTTGAAGAAGGGCGCGATCACGATCGGCCTGGCGTCCCCCGCATCCGAATCGGCCGCGGTCGTCGCTCTTCGTGACCAGAAGGTCACGTCGTTCGCTCTTGAACTGGTTCCCCGTATTTCTCGCGCCCAGTCCATGGACGCTTTGACCTCCCAAGCCCTGGTTGCTGGATATCGCTGCGTGCTCGAAGCAGGCATGCGTCTTCCCCGCTTCTTCCCGCTGTACATGACAGCGGCAGGCACCATCCCGCCTGCAACCGTTCTTGTTCTGGGCGCCGGTGTCGCAGGACTCCAGGCGATTGCGACGGCAAAGCGCTTGGGCGCCAAAGTGAATGCCTACGACGTGCGCTCAGCATCCGCCGATGAGGTTCGCTCCATGGGTGGAACATTTATCGAGCTCGATCTCGACGTGGCTGCAGACGGTGCCGGTGGCTACGCCAAAGAGTTGGCCGCAGACCGTGTCAAGCGCCAGCAGGAACTCCTGACGCCCTATGTCACCGCAGCCGATGTCATCATCACCACAGCCGCCATCCCCGGTCGCCCAGCTCCGCGTTTGATTACGGCGACGATGATGAAAGACATGAAGCCTGGTTCTGTGATTATCGACCTCGCTGCCGAGACGGGCGGAAATGTCGAGGGTTCGAAACCTGGTGCGGATGTTCTCGTGAAGGTGGGGAAGTCCGCTGGAACGGTCACCCTCGTAGGCATGAAAGACGTGCCCTCCACGATGGCCTACGACGCATCGCGTCTCTTTGCCAAGAACATTTCAAATCTGCTGGGGCTGATGGTGAAGGACAAGAAGGTCCAGCCAGATTTCGAGGACGAAGTTGTGGCAGGCGCATGTCTTACGCACGCGGGTGAGATTCGTCACGAGCCCACAGCAGAAGGAATTGCTCAGAGCAAGAGCGCAGGGAAAGGCAAGAAGTAATGGAAGAGATCAAGATTCTCACCTATTTCGTGTTGGCGGTGTTCGTCGGCTTCGAAGTGGTCTCCAAGGTGTCCAGCACCCTGCACACTCCGCTGATGTCGGGCGCTAACGCCATCCACGGCATCATCCTCGTGGGCTCGATCATCGTTGCGGGTCACGCCGCCTCTACCGGGATGCTGATTCTTGCGCTTCTCGCAGTGCTCATGGCCACAGTGAACCTGGTTGGTGGGTTTGTGGTGACCGACCGCATGCTCGAAATGTTCGGCGGTAAGAAGAAGGCCCAGGAAGGACACGCGCGATGAGTCTCATTAGCCCTGAAGTTGAGGCACTTCTCTACCTCGTCGCTGCGGTTGCGTTCATTCTTGCCCTCAAGGGCCTGTCGTCGCCGAAGTCTGCTCGTCGCGGAAACATCATCGGAGCCGCTGGCGCTCTGGTGGGTGTGACAACAGTCTTCCTCGCAGAAGAACTCAAGAACGTCGGCTGGATTCTCCTGGTTATCGGTGTGGGAACGATTATTTCGGTCCCCGCATCCCGCATGGTCAAGATGACCCAGATGCCACAGCTCGTCGCACTGTTCAACGGTGTGGGTGGTGGAGCTGCAGGAATTGTGGCTCTGCTGGAACTGCGCGCCGCCGATACCCTTGGCTTCCTCCTCGCGGTGGCCTTTACGATTTTCGTCGGCAGCGTCTCCTTCTCTGGTTCTGTCATTACCTTCCTCAAGTTGCAGGAACTGATGACAACGCGTCCGGTTCTGTTCAAGGGGCAGCAGTATGTGATGGGCGCGCTCACCATCGCGGCCCTTGTCGCAGCCGTCATTGTCGTAACGCAGGGCAACGCAGTTGTCGCAACCTTGCTCATGGTCGCCGGATTGGTGATGGGACTTCTCATTGTTCTTCCTGTGGGAGGAGCCGACGTTCCGATTGTTATCTCGCTGCTCAACGCCCTTACCGGTCTCGCCGTTGCGGCGTCAGGTCTCGTGCTGGACAACACCCTGCTGCTGGTTGCCGGAACTCTGGTGGGAGCATCGGGAACAATCCTCACCCGCGCGATGGCCAGCGCCATGGGACGCAGTGTCAACAACATCATCTTCGGAGCCTTCAAGGGAGGCTCTACCGCCGGGTCCACTGAGGTCTCGGATCGCCCCGTCAAGTCCGGGTCGGCAGAGGATGTCGCGATTCTCCTGGGCTATGCGCAGAAGGTCATCGTTGTACCCGGGTATGGACTCGCTGTTGCTCAGGCTCAGCACACTATGTATGAGTTGGCCAAGGAACTCGAAGGGAAGGGTATCGAGGTCGTCTTCGGTATTCACCCCGTTGCTGGTCGTATGCCAGGACACATGAACGTTCTTCTCGCAGAAGCCAATGTCCCCTACGAGGTGCTGCAGGAAATGGACGAGGTGAACCCTCAGTTCAAGACCGCAGATGTGTGTCTCGTCGTCGGCGCAAACGACGTCGTGAACCCTGCCGCCAAAACGACGCCGGGCTCGCCCATCTACGGCATGCCCATCTTGAATGCGGGTGATGCCCAGCAGGTGGTGTTCCTCAAGCGTTCGATGCGTCCAGGTTTTGCGGGAATCGAGAACGAACTTCTCTATGAACCCAACACCACGCTCCTGTTTGGCGATGCCAAGGAGACCCTGGGCAAGGTGCTGAGCGCAGTCAAGGCTCTCTAGGCTTCACGATGGCATTGTTCGCCGTCACGTACCGGTATGCAGATCAACCGGACTTGATTGCGCAACATCGCCCTGCCCATCGCGAATACATCGCAGGTCTTCTCGGAGACGGCGGTCTGATTGCCAGCGGGCGCACAGAGGGTGGGAACACCCCCAGCGCGCTGTTGGTCTTCGAGGCGTCCTCACCCTCCGAAATCGAAATGGCCCTCGACGCAGACCCGTTCTGGACTCTGGGGCTCATCGAGTCACGGGAAATCCTCGAGTGGATTCTCTCCTCAGGTTCTCTGGGGGTCAGCGATGACCGCTGAGCCCTCGGGGCGCAGGGTCCTCGTGACCGGGGCCAGTTCTGGAATCGGAGCGGCCACCGTTCGCCTGTTGTCTCAGCGCGGCTGGTCTGTCATTGCGATGGCGAGACGGGAAGACAGGCTGAAAGCACTCGAGGCGGAGACTGGGTGCGCCATTATCGTCGCCGACGTGACCAGTGACTCCGATGTTCTGCGCGTGAGGGAGCGTGTCGAGTCTTCTGGAGGCATCTCGGCCCTGGTCAATAATGCCGGCGGAGCAATAGGTATTGACCCGGTGGACCAGGCTGACGCCCATGATTGGGACGCGATGTTTGATGTCAACGTCTTGGGTGTTCAGCGGATGATCAAGGCCTTGCTTCCCTCGTTGCGGAAAGCCTCTGCACAGCTCGGCGTTGCCGATATTGTCTCGATTTCCTCGACAGCCGCGTTTCTCAGCTATGAGGGTGGGGCTGGATACACTGCCGCCAAAGCAGCCCTGCATTCTGCCCTGGTCGGCTTGCGTCTCGAGCTCTCCGGCGAACCACTTCGGGTTGTCGAGATAGCTCCGGGAATGGTGAAGACAGACGAATTCGCCCTGAACCGCTTTGGCGGCGATGCCGCTCGAACCGAAGCGCTCTATGACGGTGTCGAAGCGCCGCTGGTCGCCGAGGACGTTGCTGAGGTTGTTCGGTATGCGCTCGAGTCACCTGCGCACGTCAATTTAGACCTCATTCAGATGAAACCTGTTGCGCAGGCTGCACAGCACAAACTTCATCGAGGACCGCTGGCCCCGAAGCTGTAATCGCCCCAGAATGCGCCCCGATAGAGTGAACAGGTGATCCGCCGCCTTGTAGAAATCTCGCGCCCCGTACTGTGGATCAACACGATCGGCACCACAGTCATTGGGATGTGGTTGGCAGGCGAATTGTGGACGTGGGCGATCATCCCCATCCTCATCTGGGTGACGTTTCCCTTTAACTTGTTGATCTACGGGATCAACGACATTTACGACCAAGACACCGACGCTGACAATGACCGCAAGGGCGGGTATGGCGGGGCGAAAATCAAACCCCACGAAACCCGCATGATCGGCTGGGGAGTCATCCTCACCAACGTGCCCTTCCTGGTCTACTTCGCCATCACGCTGCCCTGGGAGGCCGTGGCCTGGATGGGTCTCTACGCTTTCTCCTTCTGGCAGTACTCCGCGACTCCGCTGCGCTTCAAGGGCCGTCCGATTCTCGATTCCCTATCGAACGCGGATTATGCGTTTCCGCTGGTGTTTGTCCCGCTTGCCTTGGGAGCGCCCGTCTTGTGGGCGGCAGCGATTGGGTTGATGGCATGGTCGATGGCCAAGCACGTCTATGACGCCATTCAGGACATTGATGAAGATAGCGATGCAGGGATTCGCACCACCGCCGTGGTCTTTGGTGTGCGCGGTTCACTGATCTGGTCTGGCTTCTGGTGGATCGTTTCCACGGTCTTGTTTGCGCTGGTCAATATCCCTGTCGCGGTAGTGAATGCGGTCCTTGCGGGCTGGCTCGTTATTGCCCAGTGGCGCACACCCACGGTGGATGTTGCCCGAAGGCTGTATCGGTACTCCGTGGCATTCCCGTATGTCGCCGGGGCGGTTGCCGGGGTTCAGCTCGTTGCCGGCCTGACCTTTGGGTTGTACCCAACGCCGTGAGCTCTCGCATTGTTGTCATCGGAGCGGGGTTAGGCGGACTCGCGACCTCCGCTTTGCTCGCGAGAGCGGGTCATCAGGTCACCGTCATCGAGGGTCAGGAATGGGTCGGTGGAAAGAGCCGGCGGATCGACGTCGCAGGTCAAAGACTCGATACTGGACCATCCCTGGTCACGTTCCCTGACGTTCTGGAACAGATTCTTGATGCCTACGATGAGCTGGGCGGCGAATCGGGCACAGCCCGCGAAATCGCGGGGATAACGCTCGAGCGCTTGCCCGAGGTGGGTCGCTATTACTTCAAAGACAACCAAGCCAATCTCCCGGTCGAACAGGGCCACCCCTGGCGCGAGTCGTGGGACCGATTTGAAGCGGAGAATGGACAACTCGGTCCGGCGATCACCCACCTGCTGACCACTGACCCCACCGATCCCGGGATTTTGGGCGCTGTGGTGAAGCTACTCTCGCGATATGGCACAAGGCTCACGACCCAGTCATACCTCGACTCCCTCACCTGGATGCCCAACGACGTCAAAGACGTCATCGCGATTCACACCCTGAATGCCGGTGTTGCACCCGATCAGACCCTGGCTCTCTTCGCGAGCATGGCCGCTGTGATGTCCAGCGATGGCGTTTTTGTTCCCCGCGGTGGGGTGTATGAGATTGCGAAGGGTCTCGAAGCTCTGGCGCTACACGCTGGAGTCACGATTCGCACGGGTGAGCCGGTGGTAGCGGTGCGAAAAGGTGAAGTGGACACCGCGACGGGGACGTATGCAGCCGACTATGTCGTGAGCGCTCTGGATGGCGGAATTCTCGAAGGACTTTTGGGGAAGAAAAGCCCGGAACCCTCGGCGTTATCGTGTTCAGGAGTTGCGATCTTTGGTGTGCTTGATGAAGAACTTCCCGAAGACATCGTGACCCACTCGGTGATGATGCCCGATCGGCCCGCGGAGCTCTTTGAATCGCTTGCCGCCCGAACAGTTCCAACTCAGACCATGGCGTTTTTGAACTACTACCGGGCACACACCATCTATCCCAACGACCGGCCCGTGGCTGCTCTGCTGCTGACGGCTCCCCCCAACGGGATGTCTGCCGCGATGGATGACGAGTTTGTGCAGAGCGAATCGCGGCGGTTCTCAGACATGTTGGGTCTGGATCGCAGCATCACCGAACGCATGACGGATTACCGCATTTTGGACCCCGAATACTTTTCGAGCTTCGGTGCTATCGGCGGGGCGCTCTATGGCGCACCGGCTCCGTGGTGGCGCAGTGGACCTTTCCACACACCGCCCTACAACTCACCTTGCACCCCGTGGCTGTGGCGGGTGGGCTCGAGCGTTCATCCCGGTGGGGGAATTCCTGCCGTCCTCGGGGGAGTGCTGATTTCCACCCGACGAATGCTCCGCACGATTTCGTAGCTGCCTCAGACGCGGTGCACCGGCCTAATGTCCGCCTCACTCCCGATGGAGTGTTCGCCAGGAGAATCGATGGTGGCTCCGACCGGCATCGATCCGGTGACCTTTCGATTTTCAGTCGAACGCTCTACCAACTGAGCTACAGAGCCTTGGTGGAAGAAGAGCCTCTCTTCCGAGAGGCTCCCTCACTACCGCGACCCTGACGGGACTTGAACCCGCGACCTCCGCCGTGACAGGGCGGCACGCTAACCAACTGCGCTACAGGGCCTTGCGTATTAAATTATATGGTGACCCCAACGGGATTCGAACCCGTGCTACCGCCGTGAAAGGGCGGCGTCCTAGGCCACTAAACGATGGGGCCGTCTCGTGAGCCGAAGCACAGCAACAGGGACTGAGTCTAGAGAGCCTGACGAACTTATGCAAACCCCTAGAGTCCCTCGCCACACCGCTCCAAACGCGGAATGCTGTGAGTGATGTGGCTATCGTTATGTTCCGTGAGAGCCCCTAGTCCGCGCCGGTTTTGGCCTGCCATCGCAACCTTGGGTGCGCTGGTGTTGGTCGTGAGCCTCGGCGTGCCCTCTCAGACACCTGCGTATGCCGACGAATTCCCGACCTGGGAAGAGGTTCAGGAAGCCCGCAAGGACGTCGCAGCCGCTGAGGCAAAAGTCAAAGAAATCATGGAACTCCTCGCCGGTCTAGAGGTGGCGGCCGCGGAAGCTGAGGAAGAAGCCGCTCGTCTGGGCGAAATCTATTACGAAGCGCTCTATGAACTTGACGAGGCGACGTTCCAGCAGGCTCAGTTGCAATCCCAAGCCGATGGTGCGGCCGCCGTTGCGGAAGAGTCTCGCCTTAAAGCAGGCCAGTTTGTCGCCGAACTCGCGAGAGTCGGTGGGGCGGACCTCACCGCAACGCTCTTCATCAGCGGAGCTGACGCGACGGGGCTGTTGAGTCGCATCGGGTATGCCGCCAAGATTGCCGAACAAACTGACGGCATTTATGCCAGGGCGCTATCGGATCAGAACACGGCGCAGTCTCTCAGTGATCAGGCAGAAGTTGCCCGGCAAATTCGTGAAGATCTCCAACTGGTCGCCGAAAGCGCCTACGAGCAAGCCAACGCTGCGGCGATGCGCGCCTATGCCGCGGTGGAGGCACAGCTGGACAACAGCGCTCGCCTGGAGGCCCAACTGGAAGTTCTCATTGAACAACGAGAAGCAACCGAGGCGGATTACCAAAAAGGCGTGATTGCTCGCTCACAGTCAGCCATCCGGGGGATGATCGACCCCGGGCAAATCAGTGGTTCGGGGTGGGCGAGACCCTCCGGTGGCTACATCTCGAGTCACTATGGCCCGCGAATCCACCCCATTTATGGAATCGCGCGACTCCACGCAGGTATTGATCTCGCGACGGCGTGTGGGAATCCCGTCTATGCGGCTCGGTCTGGGCGCGTGAGCTACTCCGGGTGGCTGGGAACTTCTGGAAACTTCATTCGTGTCACCCATGACGATGGGTACACCACCGGGTACGCCCACCTGCAAAATGGTTCGCTCTACGTGAGGCTTGGCGAATCAGTCGTCACCGGGCAGCTCATCGGGCGAATTGGATCGACCGGTGGTTCAACGGGCTGCCACCTGCACCTTGAAACACGCCAAAATATGGTGTCCCAGGATCCTTACCCCTTCTTCCTCAACCGAGGAATCAGGCTCGGATAGTCACTTAGTGACCGGGGAACGCCTTAATTCCTGCCTGCACGATCTTCTCGGCTTCGGCAGCTGAGGCCCAACCTTCGGTCTTGACCCACTTCCCGGGCTCGAGATCCTTGTAGTGCTCGAAGAAGTGCTCGATTTCTTTGCGGGTGTATTCCGGAATGTCGGCGACATCCTGGATGTGGTCCCATCGCGGGTCACCGGCGGGAACTCCGACCACCTTTGCATCACTTCCGCCATCATCGGTCATGTTGAACACACCGACGGGGCGAACAGTGACTCCCACACCTGGGAACAGTGGGTACTGGGTCAGAAGAAGCAGGTCAACGGGGTCACCATCGAGCCCGAGGGTGTCTTCAAAAAAGCCGTAGTCCGTGGGATACACAAAGGTCGTGTACAGGACGCGGTCAAGGAACACGCGACCGGTCTTGTGATCAACCTCGTACTTGTTTCGGCTGCCACGGGGAATTTCAATGATGGCGGGGTATTCGGCCATGAAGAGCGACTCCTTAGAGAGAAAGTTTCGTGAAGTAACCTTACCGGGTGGCCCAGAGTTCAAGCCCTGCCCGGCGCCCTCGCCTGACTCCAGCGATGGCTGATGTGCGCCGAGCCGCCAGAGAATGGCTGGGCGAGCTCGAAGCCCACCCCGGCCACTCCCTGTTTCTGGTGGGTCTCAGCGGCGGCGGAGACTCCGTTGCGCTTGCGTGGGCGCTCTCAAAAGAGGCTGACGCCCTCGGCGTCACGGTGGGAGCCGTAGTTGTCGACCACGGTCTGCAGGAGGACTCGGCAGAGGTGGCCAGAAGCGCTGCGGCTCAAGCCGAAGAATTGGGCCTTTCCCCCGTTGTCATCAAAACTGTCAGCGTCGAGCCGGGTGGAAACATTGAGGAGCGCGCTCGAGTCGCGCGCTACCGCGCCTTCACCGAAGCGCTGCGAGAAACGGGAGCCTCGGGTGTGGTCGTGGCTCACTCGCAGGATGATCAAGCAGAAACGGTGCTCCTGGGGTTGGCCCGGGGAAGCGGGCCCAGCGGCCTGAAGGGTATGGCGCGACGAGATGGACACCTTCATCGCCCTTTCCTGGGGCTACCCCGAGAAACTCTGCGCCAGGCGCTCACCGATGCGGGGCTGTCCTGGTGGGAGGACCCCCACAACGCGGATGACCAGTTTTCGCGCGTGAAAGTCCGCCAGTCGATCCTTCCGCTGATGGAGCGCGATATCGGACCGGGTGTCTCGGTTTCTCTCGCCCGAACTGCACAGCTTTTTCGCGAAGACTCGGAGGAGCTCGATTCCCACGCCGAGGCGTGGTTCACCCACAATGCTCACAGTGATGACGATGGATCGTGGAGCGTGATGGTGAACGAGCTGGAAAAACTGGGGCCTGCGCTGCAAAGTCGAGTGCTGCGAACCCTCGTGGTTCGCGCCGGTGGCGGCCCGCCCACCTTTGTGCACACCCAGCACATCGTGTCCCTGGTGACCCGGTGGAGAGGCCAGTCGGCGGTGGATGTAACCGGCGCTAGTGTGGAGCGCAAGGACGGGCGAATTGTCGCCCGAAAGAGCGCATAAGGCCAGGTTGTATGGAATTCGAGGACATCTCTTCCGATATCGAGTCGACAGTTCTGACGTCTGAACAGATTGCCGAGGGCATTGCACGGATTGCTCGCGACATTGAACGCGATCACCAGGGTCATGTCCCCCTTCTCATCGGTGTTCTCAAGGGTGCCGTCATGGTGATGGCCGATCTTTCACGAGAACTGCGTATTCCTTTGGAAATGGACTGGATGGCCGTGTCCAGCTACGGCGCCTCCACAAAATCCAGTGGCGTGGTGAGGATTGTGAAGGATCTCGAAATCTCGTTGGAGGGCCGCCACGTCATCATCGTGGAGGACATCGTGGACTCGGGTTTGACCCTGTCGTGGTTGCTGGAGAACTTCGAAAGTCGCCAAGCGGCCTCGGTGAAAGTTGCCACGCTATTGCGCAAACCCGACGCGATGAAAGTCGAGGTCCCCATCGACTACCTCGGTTTCGATATTCCCAACGACTTTGTCGTCGGGTTTGGGCTCGACTACGCCGAGTCATACCGAAATCTGCGGGGCGTCGGTGTTCTCAAACCCGAGGTCTATGGAGGGGCGTAGTCCCCTGTGCCCCGGGCGAACACGTGGTCAATCGCAACCGCATCGCGCTAGCCTGTTAGCTTGACTCCCGGTCCACCGAAAGGCACCAGTTCCCCGTCATGGCAGAGAAGAAAACATCCCTGAAATCATTGATCAGAGGACCCCTGCCCTATGTTCTGGTGGGTTCGCTGATTGTGGTCATTGGTGTTTCCCTGTTGACCGCGAGTGGATTCCGGCCAGTGACGACCCAACAGGGCCTGGAATTGCTCCAGGACAATCAAGCCGAGTCCGTCACAATCATCGATGGTGAGCAGCGTGTTGACCTGGAGTTGCGCTCGTCCTTTGACGGGTTGGGAACCCAGGTCCAGTTCTACTACGTCGCCCCCCGTGGGGAAGAGATCATCCAGGCCGTGAACAACTCAGACGTCGCCGAATTCGATGACGAAGTTCCCCGCACGAACTGGTTCGTCTCACTCTTGGGGCTGATTTTGCCCTTCGTCATCATTGGTCTGATTTTCTGGTTCTTGCTCTCGAGCATGCAGGGTGGCGGATCACGCATCATGCAGTTTGGAAAATCGCGCGCGAAACTTGTCTCCAAAGAGACTCCGACGGTGACCTTCGATGACGTTGCGGGGGCTGATGAGGCCATCGAGGAACTCCACGAGATCAAAGAGTTCCTCAAGGACGCGGAGAAGTTCCAAAAAGTCGGCGCCAGAATCCCCAAGGGTGTGCTCCTCTATGGTCCTCCGGGGACCGGTAAAACTCTTCTCGCGCGCGCTGTTGCGGGTGAAGCGAATGTCCCGTTCTACTCGATTTCCGGCTCGGACTTTGTCGAAATGTTTGTCGGTGTGGGCGCATCCCGGGTCCGGGACTTGTTCACCCAGGCCAAAGAGAACGCTCCCGCCATCATCTTCGTGGACGAGATTGACGCTGTGGGCCGACACCGTGGCGCAGGAATGGGCGGCGGCCACGACGAGCGTGAGCAAACGTTGAACCAGCTGCTCGTCGAGATGGATGGTTTTGATCCCAAAACCAATGTCATCTTGATTGCCGCGACCAACAGGCCTGACATTTTGGACCCAGCCCTATTGCGGCCTGGTCGTTTTGATCGCCAAATTCAGGTCGATGCACCCGATATGAAGGGCCGTCAACAGATTCTTGAGGTTCACGCCAAGGGCAAACCCATGGCCAAGAACGTTGACCTCGCTGTTCTCGCGCGCAAGACCCCAGGGTTTACGGGCGCCGATCTGGCAAACGTTCTCAACGAGGCCGCCTTGCTGACCGCGCGGGCTAACGGAACGAAGATTTCCAATGAACTCCTGGATGAGGCCGTGGATCGCTCGATGGCTGGCCCGCAGCGCCGCACCCGGTTGATGAGCGACAAGGAACGACTCGTGACGGCCTATCACGAGGGTGGTCACGCTCTCGCGGCAGCGGCGATGAGAAATAGCGACCCGGTGACCAAGGTGACAATTTTGCCCAGGGGCCGAGCCCTCGGATACACGATGGTGCTTCCTCTGGACGACAAGTATTCGGTGACACGAAACGAACTTCTTGATCAGCTGGCCTATGCGATGGGAGGTCGGGTCGCTGAAGAGATCGTCTTCCATGACCCCACCACGGGTGCGTCCAACGACATTGAGAAAGCGACCAGCATTGCGCGTCGCATGGTGACCGAATACGGCATGAGTGCAGATATCGGTGCGATCAAGTTGGGCCAGGCAAGCGGCGAAGTCTTCTTGGGCCGCGACATGGGCCACCAACGTGACTACTCGGATGCACTCGCGCAATCTGTGGATCGCGAGGTGCGCGCGTTGATCGACCACGCTCACACCGAGGCGTGGAAAGTGATTACCGACAACCGGGCAATCCTCGACCGCTTAGCCACGGAGTTGCTGGAAAAAGAGACACTCGACCACCTTCAGTTGGCCACCATCTTTGAGCGCGTCAAGAAACTCCCCGAGCGTCCTCTGTGGCTATCCAGTGGGGAGCGTCCGCCCTCGAAGAAGGGCCCCGTGGGTGTGCCCGCAAAGAAGGCAGCTGCGGGTGCAAAGCCCGCGGCAAAGGCTGGCGCCCGCAAGCCCGCACCCGCAAAAAAACCGGCAGCGAAGAAATCCGCCTCCGGTTCTTCTACGCAAGGCTCTCGTGGATAGCGAGGCGATCAAGAAGGCTGTCCATGACATCCTTGTGGCCGTTGGAGAAGACCCCACTCGAGAAGGTTTGTCGACGACACCGGATCGTGTGGCCGAGCTCTTCGCAGACCTCTACTCCGGTGTTGGCGTAGACCCTGTCAGCGTCCTGCGCGATGCCACCGCGGTTCCCGCTCGTGAATCCGAACGGGGCGACATGGTCGCGTTGAGAGATATTTCGTTCATTTCGTTGTGCGAGCACCACCTCCTGCCTTTCGAAGGCTTTGCGAGCGTGGTCTACGAGCCGCGTGCTGCGATTGTCGGGCTTGGCACGTTGGCCACCGTGGTGGAGGTGACGGCACGGCGTCCGCAGCTCCAGGAACGCGTGGGCGAAATGGTCGCCCAGGCACTGGTGACCTCCGGTATTGCTTCGGGAGCACTCGTCCTCGTCTCCGCAATTCACGGGTGTGTGTCCTACCGCGGGCCCAAGCAGCGCCTAACCACTGTGACGGTCGCGGCTGAAGGGTCCCTTGCGGAGGGGACCAAACGCCACGAAGCCCTCCTGCTCGCAGGAGGAGAGGACTGGGTGTGACCACTCCGTCGAGGCCAGAGCTGTGGGGTGTGCTCAACGTCACGCCGGATTCCTTCAGTGACGGGGGCCTCTTCACCGACCCCCAGCGCGCGCTCGAGCACGCTCGCGAGCTTGTCGACCAGGGAGCATCCGTGGTTGATGTGGGAGGCGAATCGACCAGGCCTGGCGCAACCCGCGTGAGCGCGGAAGACGAAATCTCGCGAGTAATTCCTGTCGTGGCGGCACTGTCGTCAGCCGGTGTGCGCGTCAGTGTCGACACGATGCGTGCGACCACTGCGAGGGCTGCCATCGATGCGGGGGCTGGCATCATCAATGACGTCTCCGGAGGGCTTGCAGACCCCGACATGTTTGCCCTGATAGCCGACTCAGACGCTGACTATGTGATGATGCATTGGCGCGGACACAGCGACACAATGGACGATCGCGCGCACTACGACGACGTGGTTGCAGAGGTTGCTCAGGAAGTGACCGCACGAGTAAATCTCGCTGTGGAATCCGGTATTTCAGCAGATCGAATACTGCTGGACCCAGGCCTTGGTTTTGCGAAAACCCCCGCACACAATTGGCAACTCCTGCGGAATCTCTCGGACGCGATTCCTGGTCCCTCACGCGTGGTGGTGGGTGCATCGCGCAAGCGTTTTCTTGGCGAGGTTGTCTCCGGCGAGCATGAGCCCAGAGATCGCGACGGTGCCTCTGCTGCGTTGGGCGTGCTCCTCGCGGACCAGGGGGTTTTTGCGCTGCGCGTCCACAATGTGAAGGCTCATCGGGAAGCACTGGATGTCTGGCAGGCTTTTCGGGAAGGAGGCACGTCGTGAGAGACACCATCACCTTGGAGGGCATTGAGGCTTTCGGGTATCACGGGGTCTTTGACCACGAGCGCCGGGAAGGTCAAACCTTTCGTGTGGACGTCGAGATTGAGACGTC